>ERZ791812.7-NODE-7-length-176343-cov-14.123684_pt1 | contig 176343 bp, 160 predicted proteins | sample MGYA00510303_ERZ791812 | MGnify/ENA primary metagenome ERZ791812 (study PRJEB30046, sample SAMN00791985) | human gut metagenome | study: EMG produced TPA metagenomics assembly of the A metagenome-wide association study of gut microbiota in type 2... | reverse complement strand
GAGCAGAGCAGAGCAGAGCAGAGCAGAGCAGAGCAGAGCAGAGCAGAGCAGAGCAGAGCAGAGCAGAGCAGAGCAGAGCAGAGCAGAGCAGAGCAGAGCAGAGCAGAGCAGAGCAGAGCACTGATTAAGCTCTTGCAGTATGTGTTTGGCTATGCGGTTGTTACGCTTGAAGATATTGCTGAAAATTGCGACAGTATGCGTAAGCCTGTCACAAGTGGCAAACGTGAAGCGGGAGAGTACCCGTATTATGGGGCTTCTGGCATCGTGGACTATGTAAAGGATTATATCTTTGACGGGGATTACCTGCTTGTGTCAGAAGATGGCGCAAATCTTTTGGCAAGAAGTACGCCGATTGCGTTTTCGATTTCGGGGAAAAACTGGGTCAATAATCATGCGCACGTTTTGAAGTTTGATTGCTACGAAACCAGACGGTTTGTAGAGTTTTATTTGAACTCGATTGATCTGGCTCCGTATATTTCTGGCGGCGCACAGCCTAAATTGAACCAGAAGAATTTGAACCGAATCGAAATTCCGCTTCCGAGTCAGGAACGGCAAAAATATATTGTGTCTATCCTTGACCGCTTTGATGCGATCTGCAATGATTTGAGCAGCGGCCTGCCAGCAGAGATTGAAGCAAGACAAAAGCAGTACGAATATTACAGAGATAAGTTGTTGACGTTTAAGGAGGTGGCTGCAACGTGAGTGCAGCAAAAAAAGCTGGTGTAATTTATATCCTGACAAATCCCTCTTTCCCGGATTATGTAAAAATTGGCTATGCGACCAATATCGAAAATCGACTGAAACAGTTAAATAGGAGCGAGTGCATCCCATTTGCGTTTCGGGTATATGCTACTTACGATGTTTCAACTCCGCTGCAAGATAAAGAACTGCATAGCTTGATTGACCGTTTGAATCCTGATTTGCGCGCCATTGATACGTTCGATGGCAAGACAAGAACAAAAGAGTTTTATGCAATGACAAAAGAGGATGCTTATGCGCTTTTGGAGAGCATTGCAAAATTAAGCGGCACAATGGACAAACTGCAGCGCCTTACCCCGGAAGGCCATGAGATTGCAGACGAAGAAGTTGCGGCTGAAATTCAGGAAGAAGCAAAAGAACGCAAAGCCCCGTTCTCATTTATTAAATGTGGTATTCCGATGGGGGCAGAGGTCGTGCTGCAAAATCATCCTGAGGTTGTAGCCGTAGTAAAAGATGATAGGCAAATTGAGTATCAGGGTAAAGCCTATTCGCTTTCTGCGTTGGCTCAAAAAATCATGCAGACGACCTATCCGCTACAAGGGCCGGTGCATTGGCTTTATCAGGGAAGAAAACTGCGAGATATTCGAGTGGAACGAGAAGAAGCAGGTTTGTACGAGTAAAAGGCGGGTGTAAAAATGTCCTTTTTCAATATCGTTGCGGCTACCAATGAAGATACTGTTGTTGCTGCCTATGAACCCTCCAAGGTGCGCTCTGACAGCTACCAGAGCGAGGCGGAACTGGAAAAAGAGTTTATCCGGCTGTTGTGCGAGCAGGGCTACACCTATCTACCGCTGCATACCGAGGATGAACTGATTGCTAACCTCCGCAGCCAACTGGAAGAGCTGAACCACTACCAGTTTTCCGATACGGAATGGCAGCAGTTTTTCAGTGATGTAATTGCCAACCCCAACGAGCATATTCCCGAAAAGACCCGAAAGATTCAGGAAGACAATGTGCAGGTATTGCACCGGGATGATGGAAGTTCCAAAAATATCACACTGATCGACAAAAAGAACATCCACAACAACCGCCTGCAGGTCATCAATCAATACGAGGTAAAACAGGCAGACGGTGCACGGCATGATAACCGCTACGATGTGACGATTCTGGTCAACGGCTTTCCGCTGGTTCATGTGGAACTGAAGCGGCGTGGGGTGGCCATCCGGGAGGCGTTCAACCAGATCAACCGCTATCAGCGGGATTCGTTTTGGGCGGGCTGCGGTTTGTACGAGTATACGCAGATTTTCGTGATTTCTAACGGCACAAATACCAAGTACTACTCCAACAGCACCCGCTACAATGCCATCAAGGACGCCAAACACGGCAAGACGAAAAAGGAAAAGACCAGCAATAGCTTTGAATTTACCTCCTACTGGGCTGATGCGAACAACCGCGTGCTGACGGATCTGATCGACTTTACCCGGACATTCTTTGCAAAGCACACGATTCTGAGCGTGCTGACACGGTACTGCATTTTTACCTCAGAAAAGATGCTGATGGTGATGCGCCCATATCAGATCACGGCAACCGAGCGGATATTGAACCGCATCGAGATCGCCAACAACTACAAAAAGTATGGCACCATCGAGGGCGGCGGCTACATCTGGCACACCACTGGCTCCGGCAAGACGCTGACCTCCTTCAAAACAGCACGGCTGGCATCGCAACTGCCCTACATCGACAAGGTGCTGTTTGTGGTAGACCGCAAGGACTTGGACTACCAGACGATGAAGGAATATGACCGCTTCGAGAAGGGAGCGGCAAACTCCAACACCAGCACCACGATACTGAAACGCCAGTTGGAAAACCCGGAAGCACATATTATCATTACCACCATCCAGAAGCTGGCGACCTTTATCAAGAAAAATCCGGGGCATGAGGTCTATCAGAAGCATGTTGTGATCATCTTTGACGAGTGCCACCGCAGCCAGTTCGGTGATATGCACAAGGCCATTGTTCACAATTTCAAAAAGTACCACCTGTTCGGCTTTACAGGCACCCCGATTTTTGCGGCCAATGCAGGAACTTCTACTGACCCACGTTATTTTACCACGGCACAGACCTTTGGCGACCAGCTGCACACTTATACCATCGTGGATGCCATCAACGATAAGAATGTGCTGCCGTTCCGTGTGGACTACATCAAGACGATGGACGCAGAGCCGGATATGGACGATAAACAAGTCTGGGATATTGACCGGGAAAAAGCATTCATGGCACCCCAGCGCATCTCGCTGGTGACCAAGTATATCCTTGACCACTTTGACCAGAAAACCTATCGGGGAGACAAATCGTATGAGTTCAATCTGCTGACGAATGTGGCGGAGGTTGCCTCTGCCCAGCGTGGTGCGGTGGAGGAAATCAAGCAGAAGCAGCGTGTCAGCGGCTTTAATTCGATTTTCTGCGTGGCTTCTGTGCCGATGGCGAAGCTGTATTATCAGGAATTCAAGAAGCAGATGGCGGCAGATCCGACCAAGCGGCTGCGCATTGCTACCATTTACAGCTATGGAGCCAACGAAGCCGAAACAGACGGGATTCTGGATGAGGAAAACCCGGAAGATACCTCTAACCTCGACCAGAGCAGCCGGGATTTTCTGGATGCGGCGATTCAGGATTACAATGAGATGTTCCATACGAACTATTCTACCGATGGCGAACGGTTCCAGAATTACTACAAAGATGTATCGCTCCGCATGAAAAACAAGGAGCTTGACCTGTTGATCGTGGTCAATATGTTCCTGACAGGCTTTGATGCCACGACCCTGAATACCCTTTGGGTGGACAAGAACTTGAAGATGCACGGTCTGATTCAGGCGTTCAGCCGGACAAACCGTATCCTGAACAGCATCAAGACCTTTGGCAATATCGTCTGCTTCCGCAACCTGCAAAAGCGGGTAGATGCGGCAATTTCGCTGTTTGGAGATAAAAATGCAGGCGGCATTGTCCTGCTGCGCAAATATGCGGACTACTACCACGGTTATATGGATGAGCAGGGAAAATACCATCAGGGCTATACGGACATGATCGATGACCTGACGCAGAAGTTCCCACTGACAGAGCCGCAAATCATCGGGGAGCAGAACCAGAAAGACTTTATCGTGCTGTTTGGCGCACTGCTGCGGATGCGGAACCTGCTGTCCTCCTTTGATGATTTCAAGGGCAACGAGCTGATCTCGGAACGGGATCTACAGGACTACTTGGGACGCTATCAGGATTTGCGGGACGAATGGCGCAACAAAAAGCACGATGAAACCAAAGAGGACATCACCGATGATGTGGTGTTCGAGGTGGAGCTGATTCGGCAGGTCGAAATTAACATTGACTACATTCTGATGCTGGTCAAAAAGTACCATGACACCCATTGCGATGACAAAGAGGTGCTCATCACGATTCGCAAGGCGATTGACGCCAGCCCGGAACTGCGCAGCAAAAAGCAGCTGATCGAAACCTTTATTGCAGGGGTCAATGATGTGGATGACGTGATGGCAGAGTGGAACACCTATGTGTCCGAACAGCGGGAGAAAGAGCTTGCAAAGATCATCCAAGAGGAAAAGCTGAAGGAGCCGGAGACACGCAAGTATCTGGCCAATGCGTTCCGGGATGGCGAAATCAAGACTGTTGGCACTGATATTGACAAACTGATGCCTCCTGTTTCTCGCTTTGGCGGCGGTGGCCGTGCGCAGAAAAAACAGGGCGTGATCGACAAGCTGAAGAGCTTCTTTGATAAGTTCTTTGGGATTGGTGGAAGTGCTATATAAATGTTAGTATGTACATTTGTGTGAATGAGTGGTATACTAAGTGAAAGGATAGAAATGAAACTGACGATCGAACAGGAAAGACAGATAACAGCACAGTATCAGTACATCAAAGAGTTGGCAACATTGAAATATGATGCGGAGGAAAAAAGAGAACAAAATTTGATTCAACAGTCCAGTCAGATGCAAACGGCTTTTTCATTCATGACAGCAGCTGTGTTTGCAGCTACGGCTATTTGCATAGAATACCGGGGAAAGCTGACTTTGAATTTTTTCCTGATAGCAGTATCTATTGTTACCTTTTTGCTGATTGTGAGTCTACTTTTAGCATCTATAGCACAATGGAGATGGAAAACAGAAGCATTTCCAGACATACAGGATATTAAGAATACGGTTGTAAACGATCCTGAGTGGGAAAAACTTACAATTAAATACCACCAAATCAATCAGTGGATTGATATGGTTGGAAAAGTTCAAAAGAAAAAAGCGGAAATAAACGATAGGCGTGTTAAATTGATAATGGCTTCGATGATTTGCTTTTACCTGTCAATCGGGAGTATAGTAATTAGCTTTTTTATCGGCGTTATGAAGTTGAGATGAAAGGTTGATACATAAAATGGCGGAACAAAATAAACCAGCACAGAGCAATCCGGCTAAGAGTGTAACGACACCGCCGATGCCTGTAAAGCATACAAGGGATAATGGTGGAAATTTAAGAATATCCACAGGAAGTGGTGTGAAGAAATGAGCGATGAAAAGAAAACTGCGGTAAAAACGGAGCAAGAGAAAAGTGATATTCAAAAGAATACGAATCCAGCATTACTAATGAAGACGCATCCAATGCCGCTAAAGATGGAGTTTGCTGAAAAGATTACGAAAGAGTCTGAAGTAAAAATCAAAAAGGAAAATTCCTGACTGGGCAAAATCACGTGATACTATCCTGATACTAAAAAATCAGCAAGCCACATCTACTACGGCAATCTCATGGAAAAGTGAACATCCAAAGATAGATACACTAAACAAATTTGATTAGTAACAATTAAGACTTACCGAGCTCGAGTAATCCCTTATAGCACCAACACCCCAGAAGGTCCTTCAAAAACGAAACCTTCCGGGGTGTTTTTATCTTCCAGCACGATCAAACAAGCCGTAACATTCAAAGTGGTTCCTATATCAGCGCAAACTCTAAGCATTTTGACCGCAGTATTTTACACAAAAAAGCCTGAAACCCCTTTCTTCTCCGCCTGCAGGGGAGTATAATAGAATCTGCTGTTTGCAAAATAGGAAAGGGGAAGTATCAACTATGGAATCGAAGCAGAGGCTTTTAGAGCCGCAGCTCGTCCAAACAGGAAGGGCGGATCAGTTCAGCCGCAAGGTGTTCTGCGACGGAATGCGGGACGGCGTGCCCATTGCACTGGGCTACTTTGCGGTATCGTTTTCGCTGGGCATCGCGGCGCGCAAGGCGGGTTTTACGCCGTTTCAGGGGTTTCTTGTCAGCCTGCTGAACAATGCCTCCGCAGGAGAATATGCCGCATTTGCGTTGATCATGGCAAACGCCACCTATTTTGAGGTGGCGGTCATTACGCTGATCGCCAATGCGCGGTATCTGCTGATGAGCTGTGCACTGGCACAGCGCTTTGCGCCGGAAACGCCCTTCTGGCATCGGCTGCTCATCGGCTATGATGTCACGGACGAACTGTTCGGCATTACTATCGCCCGCCCGGGCAACCTGAATCCGTACTATACCTATGGCGCTATCCTGCTGGCGGCACCGGCTTGGGCTTCCGGTACGGCGCTGGGCATTATTGCGGGCAATCTGCTGCCGCTGCGGGTGGTCAGCGCCCTGAGTGTGGCGCTGTACGGAATGTTTTTGGCTATCATCATCCCGCCGGCTCGCAAAGACCGGATCGTTGCGGTGCTGGTCGTCATCAGCTTTGCGCTGAGCTTTCTGTGCAGCTATCTGCCGGGCATCTCGGCACTCTCCGAGGGTACCCGCACCATTCTTTTAACGGTGGCGATCTCCGGCGCAGCAGCGGTGCTGTTCCCGGTCAGGCAGGAGGAAAACGAAGATGATGCATAACAATTATATCTATATTGCGGTCATGGCATTGGTATCCTATGTCATCCGCATCCTGCCGCTGACGCTGATCCGCAAACCGATCAAAAACCGCTTTATCCAGTCGTTTTTGTACTATGTGCCCTATGTAACGCTGGCTGTGATGACCTTTCCGGCCATCATTCAGGCAACGCAGAGCCCGGCAGCCGGTGCTGTTGCGTTGGTGGTGGGCATTGCCGCCGCATGGTTTGGAGCAAGTCTGTTTCAGGTGGCTGCGGGCTGCTGCGCCGTGGTGTTCGTGCTGGAATTTTTTATCTGATGCCTTATTGCGGGAGAACAAAATGAAGAAGATCCTTGTAACCGGTGCAGGCGGCTTTGTGGGCTCCCGCGTGGTGCAGCAATGGGCGGGGCGTTACGAGCTGTGCACCTTTCCCAAAGGCTTTCTGGCAACAGCAAGGGAGGACGCCGTGCGGCAAGCAGTTTTGCAGCAGCGCCCGGATGGCATTCTGCACACCGCAGCCATTTCGGATACCGGTTACTGTGCCGATCACCCGGAGCAGGCTTACCGCGCCAATGTGGAGCTGCCGGTCTGGCTTGCCCGTGCCGCAGCGGAGACCGGCGCAAAGCTGGTGGCCTTCAGTTCGGATCAGGTCTATGCCGGTGTGGAGCAGTCCGGCCCGCTGCCGGAAACGATTCCGTTAAAGCCTGCCAATGTGTACGGGCAGGACAAGCTGGAAATGGAGCAGCGGGTGCAGGCGCTCTGCCCGGGTGCCGTATTGCTGCGCGCCACATGGATGTACGACCTGCCGGGCTACCGGCTGCCCATCCGGGGCAACCTGCCGCTGAACCTTCTGCGTGCGGCGCAGCGGGGAGAATCTGTCCGCTTTTCTGTCCGGGACTTCCGGGGCATCACCTACGTCCGGCAGGCGGTAGCACTGCTGGAAGCTGCCCTGACCCTGCCCGGCGGGGTCTATAACTTTGGCAGTGAAAACGCTGAAAACATGGTACTGACCGCCCGGCAGTTTGCTGAGACACTGGGGATCATGGTCGATATTCAGGAAGCTGACTGGGCACGGAATCTTGCGATGGATTGCAGCAAGCTGCAGGCGCATGGCATCGTATTTGACATTACACAGGCAGGGCTGACGCGCTGTTTGCGGGATTATGGACTGCTCTGACCGCAGAAACAAAAATTTTTCCGTATCGCACAAAAAACAGAGAAAAGCACGAAAAAAGCAGGGGATTCTGTATGATGCCAGCCGAATCAGGCTGGACAAATCATGCGGAAGTCCTGCTTTTTTGCTTGTCTGCCGGAGAAAAGTTCACTTGTGGGATGCAGCAATTTTTCATACAAAAGTCATACTTATTTTACATCTTATCTGCATTTTGCTATAATATTTTCGCTTTTTTGCAAAGCATCCGAACCGCATAAACCTTTAAAACCTTGAGGAGAGTGGATTTTTTGAAGGAAGTCAAGCTTGAAGAAGCGGCTTATCAGTTTGAAGCCAAAATGTCTCTGCGGCAGGCGATCCCGCTGGGCTTGCAGCACGTCTGCGCCATGTTCGTGGGCAACCTGACCCCGCTGCTGATCATCACCAGCGCCTGCGGCATTGCAGGCGGCGAGTTTGCAGACCTGCAGGTCACCCTGCTGCAGAGTGCCATGTTCGTGGCAGGTATCGTCACGCTGGTGCAGCTGTTCACCATCGGACCCGTGGGCGGTGCAGTGCCTATCATCATGGGTACCAGTTCCGGCTTTATCGGCGTGTTCAACAGCGTTGTGGGCACGATGGGCGGCGGTGTGCTGGCCTATGGCGCGATCATGGGCGCATCCATCATCGGCGGTATTTTTGAAAGCGTTCTGGGCTTCTTCCTGAAGCCGCTGCGCAGGTTCTTCCCGCCGGTGGTCACCGGCACGGTGGTGCTTTCCATCGGTCTTTCGCTGATCTCGGTGGGTATCAACTCCTTCGGCGGCGGCAACAAGGCCAAGGACTTCGGCTCTGTGGAGAACCTGCTTCTGGCACTGTTCGTGCTGGTGGTCATCCTGTTCTTCAAACACTGGACCACCGGTTTCCTTAGCTCCTCTGCCATCCTCATCGGCATTCTGGCCGGTTATGTGGTTGCTTTCATTATGGGTCTGGTGCTGCCCACTACCGGCGTGACTGCTGATGGCGTAGAGTTCACCAAGGCATGGGTGCTCAACTGGAACAAGGTGGCACAGGCCTCCTGGTTCGCAGTACCCAAGCTGATGCCGGTCAAGGTGGTATTCGATGCCCGTGCAATCCTGCCGGTGTTGATCATGTTCATCGTTACCGCAGTGGAGACTGTGGGCGATATCTCCGGCGTGATGGAGGGCGGCATGAACCGTGAGCCCTCTGATAAGGAGCTGTCCGGCGGCGTCATCTGCGATGGCCTCGGCTCCACCTTTGCCGCACTGTTCGGCGTGCTGCCCAATACCTCCTTCAGCCAGAACGTGGGTCTGGTGGCCATGACCAAGGTGGTCAACCGTATGGCACTGGCCTCCGGTGCCGTTTTCCTGATCCTCTGCGGCCTGATCCCCAAGCTGGGCGCGCTGATTTCCATCATGCCGCAGGCCGTTCTGGGCGGTGCTGCCGTTATGATGTTCTCTTCCATCGTGGTCAGCGGCATCCAGCTGATCACCAAGGAAAAGATGACTCCGCGCCACCTGACCATCGTGTCCGTGGCACTGGGCGTGGGCTACGGCATGGGTGCCAACAGCGGCATTCTGGCACAGGCTCCGCAGGCCTTCCAGCTGATCTGCGGCGAGTCCGGCATTGTTCCGGCCGCCTTTGTGGCAATTCTGCTGAACGTGCTGTTGCCCAAGAACGATATGGCAGAATAAATTTTAATTTTTTTGCCGGGCAAGGGCTTCCAGCTGCTGCAACACCTCCGGGGTGTCTGCATCCAGCAGCTCTGCGCTGTCCGCAATGCAGACCGTGCGCACCTGCGCAGGGTACTTTTTAAGCAGTATGTTGCCGCCTTTATTTTCCGGCAGGGTGAGCAGTTCCGGAAAGAAACTGCTTCCAAACAGAACGGGACTTCCGACAAGAGGCGCCGGGCCGTTTTCGGCCACGGCTCCCAGACGGAAGATCTCCCGTTCTGTTTCTTTTTGCCATTCTGCCGGGGAGGGCTGCTCACGGCAGAAAAGAGCGGTCATGGCTTCTACTGTCTCCCGGCGCAGCAGTGGCTGATCCCCGGGCAGAAACATACAGCCGCTAAGCTCCGGCAGCTGCTCCAGCAGCGCCGAAAGACCCAGCCGAACGGTATCGTTGCGGCCAGGCAGGCTGTGCAGTAGCACCGGGACGCCCTGCGCCCTGCACAGCGCCTGCACCTCCTCCGAGCGGGTCACCACGATGCGGGCGGAGATACCGGGTGCAGCGGTAGCGGCAAAGGTCCGGCAGAGCATGGGCTGCCCGCAAAAATCTGCCAGCAGCTTGTTTGCACCAAACCGGCGGCTCAGCCCGGAAGCCATGATCACACAGCCGACTGTAAGCGACTTTTTCATACAAATACACCCCTTCAGCAGCATTTTATAATAGTATTATACCGAAAGCTGTGCTAAAATAAAAGCAGAGATATCGCAGCGATAGAAAAGAGAGGTACTGCACATGATGACGATCCGAGAATATAAGCGGGCAGAAAGTCTGGAGGAGGCGTGGCAGCTGAACCAGAAAAAACCAAACCGCATTTTGGGCGGCATGATCTGGCTGAAGATGGAAACCATCAATGTCGGCACCGCCATCGACCTTTCCGGTCTGGGACTGGATACCATTGAGGAGAACGAGGAGGGCTTTTCCATCGGCGCTATGGTCACCCTGCGCCAGCTGGAACAGCACCCGGGGCTTGCCGCCTACACCCACGGCGCTATGCGGGAGGCTGTGCGCCATATCGTGGGCGTGCAGCTGCGCAATCTGGCTACTGTGGGCGGCAGCATTTACAGCCGGTTCGGCTTTTCGGACGTGCTGACCATGTTCCTTGCCATGGACTGTGATGTAGAACTGTACAAAGGCGGCATCCTGCCTTTGCAGGAATATGCCCAGCGCCCCTACGACCGGGACATTCTGGTGCGGCTGATCGTAAAAAAGACACCGATGCAGCTTTATTACCAGTCGGTGCGCAACAGCCAGACCGATATCCCGGTGCTGACCTGTGCCGCCGCCCGGATGGAGACCGGAGATTACCGCATCGTGATTGGTGCGCGTCCGCTGCGCGCCGTGCGGTTCGAACTCCCGGCAGAGCCTGCCCTTGCGGCAGAACAGCTTGCCGCACAGTTTGCCGAAGGCGTAAAAGCGCAGATCGTTACCGGCTCCAATATGCGCGGCAGCGCCGAATACCGCAGGCATCTGGCAGGCGTGCTGACAAAGCGCGCAGTGCTGGAGCTGGAACAGCGTAAAATGCAGGAGGAAAAGTAAATGCAGATCACACTTACCTTGAACGGCATCCGGGTGTCCGAGGAGATCGCTCCGGATATGCTTTTGATCGATTTTGTCCGTGCACACGGCTGCAAGAGCGTCAAGCGCGGCTGCGAAACTTCCAACTGCGGTCTGTGCACCGTGTTTATGGACGATAAGCCTGTGCTGTCCTGCTCCGTGCTGGCAGCCCGCGCCGATGGGCACAAGATCACTACGCTGGAGGGCTTGCAGGAAGAGGCTGCCGAGTTTGGTGCCTTTATTGCAGATCAGGGTGCAGAACAGTGTGGTTTCTGCAACCCGGGCTTTATTATGAATGCACTGGCTCTGTTCCGGGAGCAGCCGTACCCCACTGAAGAGCAGGTGAAGGAATACCTTGCCGGAAACCTGTGCCGCTGCTCCGGCTACGAAGGCCAGCTGCGCGGCATTATGAGCTTTCTGGCATGGAAAAAGCAGAAGGAGGGCGTACAGTGAAAACCGTCAACAAACCATTCCGCAAAAAAGACGCGATGCAGCTGGTTACCGGCCAGCCTGTCTATATGGATGATATCATCCCGCAGGACTGCCTGATCGTCAAGCTGCTGCGCTCGCCACATGCAAACGCCATCGTCCGCAGCATCAACACCGCCGTTGCCAAAAAAGTGCCCGGCATCGAGGCTGTCTTTACCTGGGAGGATGTGCCGCAGGATGCTCGCCGTTATACGCAGGCCGGCCAGACCTACCCGGAGGCCAGCCCCTACGACCGTCTGCTGATCGATCGCCACGTCCGCTTTGTGGGAGACGTGGTGGCCATCGTAGCCGGTAAGGATGAAAAGTGCGTGGACAAGGCACTCAAGCTCATTAAAGTGGATTATGAGGTGCTGGAAGCCGTGCTGGATTTCCACACCGCAAAGGATAATCCTATCCTTGTGCACCCGGAGGATAACTGGGAAAGCCTTGCTCCCGTGGGCGCCGACAACAAGCGCAACCTCTGCGCACATGATGAATGCGGCAACGGTGATATCGACGCTGTGCTGGCCGGGTGCGATGTGGTCATCGACCATGTGTACCACACCAAGGCCTGCCAGCAGGCTATGATGGAGACCTTCCGCACCTATTGCTCCATTGATACTTATGGGCGGCTGAATGTGCTCAGCTCTACCCAGATCGTGTTCCACGCCCGCCGCAACATTGCCAATGCACTGCACATTCCCAAGTCCATGGTGCGTGTCTCCAAGCCCCGCATCGGCGGCGGCTTTGGCGCTAAGCAGACCGCGGTCAGCGAGGTGTACCCGGCTTTTGTGACTTGGATGACCAAAAAGCCCTCCAAGCTCATCTTCAGCCGTGTGGAAAGCCAGACGGCTTCCTCGCCGCGCCACGAGATGGAGATGCACGTCCGTCTGGGCGCTACCAAGGACGGCATCGTGAAGGGCATTGACCTGTACACCCTGTCCAACACCGGTGCTTACGGCGAGCACGGCCCCACTACCGTGGGCCTGTCCGGTCATAAGTCCATTCCGCTGTACGGCAAGGCCGAGGCATTCCGTTTTGTCAGCGATGTGGTGTACACCAACCACATGTCTGCCGGTGCATACCGCGGCTATGGTGCTACACAGGGTCTGTTTGCGGTGGAATCTGCCGTGAACGAGCTAGCGCACAAGCTGAACATGGACCCCATTGCACTGCGCCTGAAGAATACCGTACAGGAGGGTGATGTGATGCCCGCCTACTACGGCGCGGTAAATACCAGCTGCGCGCTGGACCGGTGCGTGCTCAAGGTGCGCGAGATGATCGACTGGGCGCACAAGTATCCCGCCCGGGATATGGGCAACGGCAAGATCCGTGCCGTAGGCATGGGTATGGCCATGCAAGGCTCCGGCATTTCCGGCATGGACGTGGGCAGTGCTACCCTCAAACTGAACGATGACGGCTTTTATACCCTTATGATTGGTGCTGCCGATATGGGCACCGGCTGCGATACTACGCTGGCGCAGATCGCTGCCGAGGTTCTGGACTGCCCGCTGGATAATATTACCGTCTTTGGTGCGGATACGGATTCTTCCCCTTACGATTCCGGCTCCTACGCCTCCAGCACCACCTATGTCACCGGTAAGGCTACCGAAAAGTGCGCCATGAAGCTGCGGGAACAGATCTGCAAGTTGGGCGCAGAGCTGCTGGAATGCCCGGCGGATGCTGTGGAGTTTGATGGCAAAGTCGTGTTTGAAAGCGCTGACCCCACCCGCCAAAAGACCCTGTCCGAGATCGCCTTTGCTTCTCAGTTTGGCCATAAGATCCCGCTGGAATTTACCGAGACCCATACCTCGCCTTTGTCGCCGCCGCCGTATATGGTGGGCGCTGCCGAGGTAGAGGTGGATACCGAGACCGGCGAGGTGAAGGTGCTGGAATTTGACGCCTGCGTGGACTGCGGCACCCCCATCAACCCCAACCTGACCCGTGTGCAGGCAGAGGGCGGTATTTTGCAGGGCATCGGTATGACCCTGACCGAGAACATCACCTACGACAGAAACGGATACCCGGAGGAGAACTCTCTGTTCCAGTACAAGATCCCTGCCCGCAACGATATCGGGCATATCCATGTGGAGTTTGAGAATAGCTATGAGCCCAACGGCCCCTTTGGCGCAAAGTCCATCGGTGAGGTGGTCATCAATACGCCGCTGCCCGCCATCTCGGACGCCATCTACAACGCCATCGGCACCCGCTTCTACGAGCTGCCCATTACCCCGGAACAGATCGCAATGGCAGTTGCAGCCAAGCACTAAAAGCAGATGCTGAACGAAAAAGAGCTTCCGTTTCTGGCAGAGAAAGGGCATATCGTTTCTCTGGTAGGCGGCGGGGGAAAAACGACCCTGCTGTATGCCATGGCAGACCACTGTGCCCGCAAGGGATGGCAGGTGCTTGTGACCACGACTACCCATATCCGGCAACCGGAAGCCTGCTATGCACCGGATGACGCAGCGCTTACCGCCTTATGGCAAGCGGGTCACTATGCAGTGATCGGAACCCCGGCAGAAAACGGGAAGCTGACTTTGCCGCAGCCGCAGCTTTTGCGCCGGATGGCACAGGCGGATGCGGTGTTTATAGAAGCAGACGGGGCAAAGCACCACCCCTGCAAGCTCCCGGCAGCGCACGAGCCGGTGCTGCTGTCGCAAAGCGATATCGTTTTGGCGGTAGCAGGACTTTCGGCGCTGGGTAAGCCCCTGCGGGAGGCCTGCTTCCGTTATGATACCATCCGTCCGCAGTTTTTAGCGGCTGCGCCGGATGCGCCTCTTACACCGTCTGTGCTGGCACAGCTGCTTGCAAGCGCGCAGGGTGGCCGCAAGGCGGTGGGTGATCGGCAGTTTTACGCTGTGCTCAATCAGGCTGATACGCCAGAATTGCGCCAGCAGGGCATACAAATACAACAGCTTTTGCGTCAACATGGCATTCCGTGTGTGCTGACGCATTTTGAAGAGGAGGAGCGTGCATGAGCAAGGATGATAAGATCGTATTCTGTACCGGGGGCGGCTGCACCGCAAAGCTGGGTGCCGGGGTGCTGAGCCGTATTCTGGAAAAGCTGCCCCGGGGCGAAAAAGATCCGGATCTTCTGGTTGGCTACGACAGCCGGGATGACGCCGCAGTTTACCGCATTACGGATGACATTGCGCTGGTGCAGACCGTAGACTTTTTCCCGCCGATGGTGGATGACCCATACACCTTTGGGCAGATCGCTGCCACAAATGCCCTGAGCGATGTCTACGCTATGGGCGGCGAGGTAAAGACCGCGCTGAATCTGGTCTGTTTCCCAGAGGATATGGATTTGAACATTCTGGGCGAGATTTTGCGCGGCGGCGCTGAAAAGGTGGCAGAAGCCGGCGGCAGCCTTGCAGGCGGGCATTCCATTGCGGACAGCGGGGTGAAATACGGTCTTTCCGTGACCGGCCTTGTAGACCCGCACCGGATGTACACGAACGACACCGGTATGCCGGGCGATAAGCTGGTATTGACCAAGGCTTTGGGTGTGGGGCTTCTGTGTACGGCAAACCGCGTGGGCGAAGCCGCCCCGGAGGAGATGAAAGCAACCATCCGCTCCATGACTACCCTGAACAAAACGGCGGCAGAGCTCAGCCGCAAGTACCGCGTCCACGCCGCTACGGATGTGACCGGCTTCAGCTTTCTCGGCCACTTGCACGAGATGATGGGCGGCAAACTTTCCTGCATCATCCATGCAAATGCCGTGCCGGTGCTGCCGGGTGCCCAAAAAGCAGCGGATGCATTTTTGTACACCGCCGCCGGGCAGCGCAACCGCAACCATACCGGGCCGTTCGTTCGGTTTAAAAACGTAAGCTTTGCCATGGAGGAAGTCCTGTTCGACCCGCAGACTTCCGGCGGACTGCTACTGGCGGTAGACCCGGCGGATGCCGCGGCACTAGAACAGGCGTTGCGCGCCGCAGGGCTGTCGGCAAGCATCGTTGGAGAGATCCTGCCGAAGCAGAAAATTGAGATCACCGTAACAGACAAATGAGAGGAGTAATCAACATGGCTGAATTTATCAAAGTGGATGCACTAGGCGATGCCTGCCCGCTGCCTGTCGTCAAAGCGAAAAAGGCCATTTCCGAGCTGCAGGGCGCAGGACAGGTGGAGGTACTTGTGGACAACGAGATCGCTGTGCAAAACCTGACCAAGATGGCACAGCAGAAGGGATATCAGTACAGCGCTGAAAAGCTGGAAGAGCGCAAATACCGTGTGCTGTTCACGCTGGGCGAAGTAGTAAGCGCCCCAGCAGAAGATGCTTCTGTCTGCACCCCCGATGCCCGCACCGATACGGTGGTTGCGATTGCCTCTGCCACGATGGGCGAAGGCAGCGAGGAGTTGGGTAAGACCCTGCTCAAGGCCTTTGTATTTGCACTGACCCAGCAGGACAAGCTGCCCAAGACCATTCTGTTCTATAACGGCGGCGCGGCGCTGACCTGTGAAGGCTCTGCCATGCTGGAGGATCTCAAGGAACTGGAGGCACAGGGCGTGGAAATCCTGACCTGCGGTACCTGCCTGAACTTTTACGGCCTTACCGAGAAGCTGGCTGTGGGCAGCGTGACCAATATGTACACCATTGCCGAAAAGCTGACACAGGCCGGAAACGTGGTAAAACCGTGATCTATCTAGACAACGCGGCCACCACTCTGCATAAACCACCGCAGGTGGAACAGGCTATTCTGGAGGCACTGCACACGGCAGGCAACTCCGGGCGCGGCGCACACGAGCCCACCCTTCACGCCGCACGCATCGTGCTGGACACCCGTCTGGCGCTGGCAGAACTTTTCCATGCGCCAGACCCTTCCTGCATTGCTTTTGCCGCCAATGCGACCATGGCACTGAACACGGTGCTGAACGGTGTGCTGCATCCGGGGGATCATGTCATCACAACGGTATGCGAGCATAACTCCGTTCTGCGCCCGCTATACCGGTTGCGGGCGCAGGGAGTAGAGGTTTCCTATACCGGGGTGGATGACGCTGCACGGCTTTGTTATGACCAGTGGGAAGCGTTGCTGCGTCCCACGACTCTGGCACTGGTGGTGACAGGGGCTTCCAACGTGACCGGCAATGGCATCGACCTTGCCCGCGCAGCGGATTTTGCCCACCGGCACGGTCTGCTGCTGATCGTGGATGCAGCCCAGACTGCCGGTGCGCAGCCCATTGATGTACAGCAGCTGGGCATTGATGCTCTCTGCTTTACCGGGCACAAAGCTCTGCTGGGACCGCAGGGCACCGGCGGAGCTTATGTGCGCCCCGGATTACAAATTGCGCCGCTCCTTGTTGGCGGCAGCGGCGTGCACAGCTTTGACGAAATGCACCCCTTGCAGATGCCCACCGCACTGGAGGCTGGCACGCTGAACGTGCACGGCCTTGCGGGGCTTTGCGCCGGTGTGCGCTGGCTGCTGGAGCAGGGCGTAGAAAGCCTTGCTGCCCGGGAAAACGCCCTTGCCCGCCTGTTTTATGAGCAGGTTCGTACTGCACCGGGCGTAACAGTATACGGTGATATGACCATGCAGCCCCGCGCACCCATTGTGGCACTGAACATCGCACTGGAGGATTCTGCCCGGGTGGCAGATATTTTGTGGGAAGACTACGGCATCTGCGTGCGTGCTGGGGCGCACTGCGCTCCGCTGATGCACAAGGCCCTTGGCACGGCCGAGCAGGGCGTGGTACGGTTCAGCTTTTCCCATTTCAATACGGAGCAGGAGGTACAGCAGGCAGCGCAGGCAGTTTGCGCACTTGCCCGGGAGATTTTATGCGAGTAAAACGAAGCTATATCGTGCTTTCCTTCCGTACTACCTTAGAGGCTATGGAGTGGGAAAAGCAATGCCATGCCCGGCAGGTGCCCGGACGGCTGATCCCGCTGCCGCGTGAGATCTCGGCAGGGTGCGGACTTGCATGGCGTATGCTGCCGGAGGACTGGCAAAGCTGGCAGGCAGAACTGGATCAGACACAGTTTGATAAGGTAACACCTGTGGAGCAATAATTAAGGGAGAGAAACACCAATGAACAGACAAACGCTTGCAGACGTTCTGCAAAGTACAAGCCAGACCGGCAGCTATACGCTGGCTACCGTGCTGGAAGGCGTAGAGGCAGGCAGTCAGCTGCTGCTGCGGGACGGAGACGACCTGTGGCAGACCCAGAGCGCTGGGCTTCTGCAACGTCAGCTTGCCGTCCTGCAGGCCTGTACCGCTACGGGCTTTCTTACACTGGAAGGTCAGCGGGTATTTGCTGAGCGCTTTGGTGCGGTGTCGCAGCTGGTGGTCTGCGGCGGCGGTCATGTTGCTGCTGCCCTTGTAAAGCAGGCAAAGCTTCTCGGCATGCCAGTGCTTGCCATAGATGATCGGGAGGAATTTGCCCAGCAGCTACGCGCCGCCGGAGCGGATACCGTGCTTTGCGCTCCCTTTGCGCAGGCGCTTCAGGATGTGCCCGGCGGGTCGGAGACCTATTTTGCGGTGCTGACCCGCTCCCACGTCTTTGATCTGGACTGCCTTACCCGGATTCTGCAAAAGCCTGCGGCCTATGTGGGCATGATGGGCAGCCGTGGCCGTGCTGCATTGGTGCGCCGTCAGCTGTTGGAGAACGGTCTGGACAGCCAGCGGATCGATGCACTCTGCGCACCCATCGGCCTTGCCATTGGTGCACAGACGGCTGCGGAGATCGCGCTTTCTATTCTGGCGCAGATCGTGCAGGTCAAAAATGCCCGCCCCCAGACAGAGGGCTATCCCATTGCATTGCTGGATGCGATGGTGCAGGCAGAAAAAGCCCATACCCCGGCGGTACTGGCTACTATTATTGCGCGGCACGGCTCCACCCCGCGGGATGTTGGCGCAAAAATGCTCGTTCTGCCCGATTGCAATACAGTGGGCAGTGTGGGCGGCGGCATTATGGAGCATTACACGGTACAGGCGGCTCAGAAGCTGTTGGCACAGGCTGTGCCCGCCCTGCAATGCCTGCAGCTTTCGGCTGACGGCAAAAATGAGGATGCGGCTGTTGCTGCCTGTGGCGGCTCCATGGAGGTGCTATTGCAGACACTTTTCCCCGGGGAGGAAATAAAATGAAAAAGGACGCTTTGATCATCGTGCGCGGCGGCGGCGACCTTGCCACCGGTACCATCCACCGGTTGTGGAGCGCCGGGCTGCGGGTGCTGGTGCTGGAAACAACACGGCCCGCAGCCATCCGCCGTCAGGTAGCTCTGTGTGAAGCAGTGTATGAAGGCGAAGCCACTGTTGAGGGTCTGCGCGCCGTCCGCATTGAAGCGTTGGAGCAGGCACAGTCCGTCTGGGCGCAGGGCGCTGTTCCGGTGCTCGTTGACCCAGAGGGAGCCTGTATTGCCCGGGCAAAGCCGGAGGTCGTAGTGGATGCCATTCTGGCTAAGCGCAACCTTGGTACCCGCCGGGATATGGCACCGCTGACCATTGCCCTTGGCCCCGGCTTTGTAGCCGGGCAGGACGTGGACGCCGTAGTGGAGACCAAGCGCGGCCACCGGCTGGGCAGGATCATCCGGGAGGGAAGCGCTATCCCCAATACCGGCATTCCCGGCGTCATTGGCGGGTACGGTGCAGAGCGGGTGATCCATGCACAGGCCGCCGGTGTTTTTATGAATGTGCGTAAAATCGGCGATTTGGTAGAGAAGGGCGAGACTATCGCCACTATCCGCACCCCAGAAGGAGCTGATATCCCGGTCACAGCACAGATCCCCGGTATTCTGCGCGGATTGCTGCGCAGCGGCTATCCGGTTACGCCGGGCTTTAAGATCGCGGATATCGACCCCCGGCGGGAGGAGCTTTCCAACTGCTTTCTGATCTCGGATAAATCCCGCTGCATTGCCGGTAGTGTATTGGAACTTGTCTGTGCGCAGGTGTGGCAGTAAAGCCTATATAACAAAAATACCCCCTGCCGTTTTGCAAAAAAGGCTGCAAATACGGCAGGGGGTTATGGTTTTATGTTAATTGCGGTAGCAGCGATCCTGCCCCACAAGCCAGTTTTCGCACAGACGCTGGGCTTCCTCAAGACTGCGGCTTTCGCAGTCGAAGAAGGCACCGCGCATAGAGCGGTAGGAGTAGTGTACCTTAGGAACACCGTTGCCATCCTTGAAGCGCTCGTATCGTTCTTCACCGGGCATCAGAAAAAGCTGTTTCATGGTTCCTTCTCCTTTGTGTTCAAGCAGTCCAAACGGCCGCCAGGCGACGGCACACAACGCTTGCTATTGTATCACGATGGAGAAAAGTTTGCTATGGTCTCTTTGTCCAAAGATACGCCGCTTTTTTCTCTGCAGTTGTGGCGAAGAAGGGATTGACAAATCATTCGTGCAAACTGCGTTCCTTTTCCAGCGCTGCTTTCATGCCATGGATACGCCCCAGTGCATAGGAGAGCATTGCTGCGCACAACAGGTTCAGCCAGCCGTAGCGAGCCTGATTCAAAGAGTTCGTTATGCCCAAGATCAGGTTTGCCAGACAGATCAGGGAAAGCATCCGATTGATGCGGCTCAGATGCGTCAGACGGGAGTCGATATCTAAGAGCAGCTCAAAGCTGCCAAGCTCCGCTTTCCGACGGAAGTACACCCAGTTGACGCAGCCGCCGATATATTCTGCACCCAGTTCCTTTACAAAGGCGCGGTAATCACTGCTGGGGTTCATCTCCAAGCGGATGATATACTCGCCCGGTTCACAGCGCACAAAAGTATAAAAGGAAAACCCGGTATTGTCCAGTACCCAGCCCTCCTGTGCCATCTCGTTCAGCCAGCGCTCTTCTTTTTCAAAATCCCACACAAAGAAAAGCTTGAAAACGGTTTTCTTTTCCTTCATAAGGCTTCCTCCTTCAGGATGCTCTCACCATTTGCCACAAGCTGCTGCAAGCGGGCAAGCTCGTGCTTTAAAATCTGTACGCCCTCTGCGGTAAGCTGGTATTCCTTTTTGCGGCTGCCGCTCTCAGCGGGCAGGGGACGGATCCAGCCTTTTTCACACAGGGAGGTCAATGCGCCGTACAGCGTCCCGGCGGCAAGATGAACTCTGCCACCGGAAAGCTGCTCTGTCTGCTGCATGATGCCATAACCGTGCTGCGGATGGTAAAGAGACAACAGGATATAATAGGTCGATTCGGTCAGTGCAAGGTTTTCCATACTGAAACACTCCATGGATTCTATCGGACGTCTTTATATCGTTAGCCGATATATTGCGCTTAAAGTATATCGTCTCCCGATATACTTTGTCAAGCGTTTTCTGAAAAAAGTCATCAAAAAGCTTTAAAACACGGTTCGTATGGAAAAACCGATGGAACGCGGGAAAATATTTTGTGCACTTTTCATAGTTTTCTTCTGAAGATTTTGGTGGTACAATATAGTCATCAAATTCTGCAATTCGGGAGGAGCTCCATGGCGGAAAAGTGTATTGAATTGGATAGTGTAGAGATCGCAGCGGCTGTTTTTGGCAACTGTGACCGGAATATTCGCTTATTGGAAAAAGAGTTTTCTGTTACCGCTGTCTGCCGCGGCACACAGCTTCGCATTTCCGGCGAGCCTGCCAATGTGGCGGCAGCGAACCGCGCCGTGGAGGGAATGCTTCTTCTGATCGAGAACCGCACCCCGCTGGAAGATCAGACTGTGCACTACTGCATCAGTCTGGCACACGATGGCGCAGAGAAGCGGGTAAAGGAACTGACCGAGGACTTTGTTACCGTCACGGTCAAGGGACGCCCGATCCGCCCCAAAACGCTGGGACAGAAGGAATACCTGAGCGCCATCCGCTCCAATGCCATTACCTTCGGTGTCGGCCCGGCGGGTACCGGTAAGACCTATCTGGCCGTTGCCATGGCGGTGAAAGCCTTCAAGGCCAAGGAAGTATCACGCATCATCTTGACCCGCCCGGCGGTGGAAGCGGGCGAGAAACTTGGCTTTCTGCCCGGTGACCTGCAGCAGAAGGTAGACCCCTATCTGCGGCCGCTGTATGACGGCCTGTTTGATATGCTGGGCGCAGAGACCTACGAGCGTCTGGTGGAAAAGCAGATCATTGAGGTCGCCCCGCTGGCTTATATGCGCGGGCGCACACTGGATGATTCCTTTATCATTCTGGACGAGGCGCAGAACACCACCCCGGAGCAGATGAAAATGTTCCTTACCCGTATGGGTGTGGGCTCTAAGGTAGTCGTTACCGGCGATGTAACTCAGATCGATCTACCGGGCAGCACCCGCAGCGGTCTGGTGGACGCGCTGAAGGTGCTGAAGGATGTGAACGGCATTGCACAATGCTACTTTACCGATAAAGACGTTGTGCGTCACCGGTTGGTGCAGGAGATCGTAAAGGCTTACGAACGTGCCGCCCATCCGGCTGCCGATGCGAAAAATAAAGAAAAAAATAAGAATTTTAAATAAATCCCTGAAAGGAGTGGACCGATATGTCCAATAAAGTTTTGATCACCAACTCCCAGAAAGCTGTTAAGGTGCCCTCCGGGCTCCGCATTCTGATCCGCCGTGCCTGCAATGCCGTGCTGGAATATGAGCATTTCGACCGTCCCGCCGAGATCAGCGTTACCTTTGTGGACAACGCTGCCATTGCCGAGCTGAACAACCAGTACCGCAATAAGCCCATGCCTACTGATGTGCTGAGCTTTCCTCTGGGCGAGAACGGCAAGTACGATATCGACGAGAACAACGGCTGCATGATGCTGGGCGATATCGTTATCAGCATGGAGCGCGCCATGGAGCAGGCGAATCTGTATGGGCATCCGCTGCAGCGGGAGGTAGCCTTTCTGACCGTACACTCCATGCTGCATCTGCTGGGCTACGACCACGAAAACGGCGGTCTAGAGGCCATGCGTATGCGCGAAAAAGAAGAGGCTGTGCTGCTGCAGCTGGGTCTGCCCCGCACGGTCAGCTATACGGAATGATATCCCAGAACATAAAAACAAGACAGGAGTTCGCTTTGAGTACTACAACACCCGTTCAGGAGCATTACGACACCTCCTCTGTATTCGTTGCTGTCATCGGACGGCCGAACGTGGGCAAATCCAGCCTGACGAACCTCTTGGTCGGCGAGAAAGTGGCTATCGTCACCTCTAAGCCTCAGACCACCCGCACCCGCATTACCGGCGTGATCACCCGGGGGCCGCTGCAGTATGTGCTGCTGGACACCCCCGGTGTACACAAGGCGCACAACAAGCTGGGCAAGCGCATGGATAAGACTGCCAGCGATTCCATTGCGGATGTGGATGTTTCCATGATGCTGTTCGAGCCTTACGGCGCGCTGAACGAATCTGAGATGGCACTTGTGGAGGCGCTGCACCGCAGCGGCCCGGCCATTGCCGTCATTAATAAGACCGACCTTGTTAAAGAACCTGCCGATTTGGAAACCCGCAAGGCAGAGCTGAAGGCGCTGGGCGTGTTCGATGAGATCTATACCATCAGTGTGCGCAACAAGGAAGGCAGCGAGGAACTGTTCGATGCTTTGAGCCGCTACGCTGTGGAAGGTCCCCATTACTTTGACGATGACGCCTATACCGATATGCCGGAAAAAGAATTGGTGGCTGAGGTCATCCGCGAAAAGGCACTGCTCTTTATGCGGGATGAAATCCCGCACGGCATTGCGGTAGTGGTGGAGCGCTTCAAGGAGCGCCCGGGCACAGACCTGATCGACATTGATGTGAACATTTACTGCGAGCGGGAGAGCCACAAAGGCATGGTCATCGGTAAGGGCGGTGCCATGCTTAAAAAGATCGCCAGCGCTGCCCGTGCCGACTGCGAGGAGTTTCTGGGCTGCCGGGTTAATCTGCAGTGCTGGGTCAAGGTAAAATCCGACTGGCGGGATAACGAATTTTTGCTGAATAACTTCGGCTTTAAGCAGAATTCTTCCAACCGCTGAGTGATGCCAAAGCAGGACAGTTTTCCCTTGTATGCTGTGCTAGAATCAGGCTGACACTATAACAAAAGCAGCCTGTGCACAGAAAAGGGAAGGAGCGCTGAAGATGGATGCTGCTGCAAGCTGGCAGGCCTTTGCCTGCACGGGGAATATTCTCCGTTATCTCGATTACAAACAACTGGTGCAGCTGCCCGCCGAGCATCCGGCAGGAGAAACGGACGATGGAACCATTCGTGACCATGGGTCTGGTACTGAAGGAGACCCGTTATAGAGAAGCAGACCGCATTTTGACGATCCTTACCCCGAAACTGGGCGTGATCACAGCAATGGCTGCAAACAGCCTGCGGCTGAAAAGCAAGCTGTTCAGTGCCTGCGGGCTGTTCTGCTATTCGGAGTTTACACTGGTGCCCGGACGCAATATGTATACCGTGCGGGAAGCCGATGTGCAGAACATCTTCCATGGCATTTCCTCCTCCATTGAAGGGGTAAGCCTTGCCATGTATCTTACCGAATTGGCCGCTGCGCTTTCGCCTACCGGAGAGGAAGCAGCCCGGGAGCTGCGTCTGGTGCTGAACAGTCTGTATATGATCAACGAGCACCGCACCGACCTGCGGGTGATCAAGGCAGTATTTGAGCTGCGCACCATGAGTGAGTGCGGCTTTATGCCGCAGATTGTCTGCTGCCGGGACTGTGGCACCTACGATGAAGGAGATGCCTTTTATCTGGACGCACAGGAAGGGCATCTGCTCTGTGCGTCCTGTGCGGCAAAGGCAGGCAAGAACTGCAATCTGGACAAGGCTGCGCTGTTTGCACTGCGCCACATCTGCTTGGTAGAGGACAAAAAAATATTTGCATTCAAGATCTCTGTGGGCAGTCTGGAAAAGCTTTCCGCAGTGGCTGAAAACTATGCTCTGACGCATCTGGATAAGCCGCTGAAAAGCTATGCCTTTTTGAAAAGCGTGCTGCCCTGACCAAAAAGGAACAGTATGGAAACAAGCTACTTAAAAACATTAGAACTGGATAAGATCATTGCGCGTGCAGCGGAGGGCTGCGTATGCAAGGAAGCCCGTGCTATGCTGCTGGCCATTGAGCCGCAGTGCGACCCGGACGAGGTGCGCTACGCACTAGAGCAGACGGACGCCATCAACACCCTGCTGATTAAAAACGGCTCGCCGCGCTTTGGCGGGGTAGAGGGGGTCAGCCAGCTTGCCGCCCGTGCCGTAAAGGGCGGCGTGCTTTCCATGGGCGAACTGCTGATGGTGGCCGGTGCGCTGCGCAATTTTCAGCACCTGACCAGCTGGTATGGCTCCTCCGAGCACGACGCGCTGCCGACCGATGATCTGTTTTACGCACTTGCACCGGAACCGGGTCTTGAGCAGCAGATCTCAAGTGCCATTCTGGCACCGGATGCCATGGCGGATACCGCCTCCCGCACGCTGGCAGAGTTGCGCAAAAAGATCCGCGCCACCGAAAACAGCATCCGCGACCGGCTGGAAAGCATGGTGCGTAATATGGATACCTCCAAATACCTGCAGGAGAGTGTGGTTTCCATGCGCAACGGCCGGTATGTTGTGCCGGTCAAGAGCGAATACCGCGGCGAAGTGAGCGGTATCATCCACGATGTATCCTCTACGGGTGCTACGGTGTTCGTGGAGCCGCAGGCAGTGGTGGAAGCCAATGCCCGCATCCTGCAATACCGCGCACAGGAGGCACAGGAGATCGAGCGCATTTTGGTGGCCTTTACCGCACAGGTGGCCGCCATTGAGCCGCAGTTCCAGTACAGCTACAAGGCCATGCTGGAAATTGACATCCTGCTGGCGAAAGCGCGGCTTGCACTGGAGTTGAAGGCCTTCAAGCCCGCTGTGCGGACGGATTCTTCCTTTAATCTGATCCGTGCCCGCCACCCGCTGATCGACCCGCAAAAGTGTGTTCCTGTGGATATTGCACTGGGCGGGGAATACGATTCCCTTATCATCACCGGCCCGAACACCGGCGGTAAGACGGTCACCCTGAAAACCGCCGGTCTGCTGTGCGCTATGGCACAGTGCGGTTTTTTGATCCCTGCTGACGAGCGCAGCGAGATCTGTGTGTTTGATGAATTTCTGGTGGATATCGGCGACGAACAGAGCATTGAGCAGAGCCTTTCCACCTTCTCCGGCCACATGAAAAAAATCACCGGTATTCTGGAACTGGCTATGCCGCACACCCTTGTGCTGCTGGACGAGCTGGGTGCCGGTACCGATCCCGCCGAGGGCGCCGCGCTGGCAGTTGCCATCATTGAGGAGCTGCGCCGCCGTGGTGTGCTGCTGATGGCGACCACCCACTATGCGGAACTGAAGGTTTTTGCACTGGAGACTAAGGGTGTGGTCAACGCCAGCTGCGAGTTTGATCTGGAGACCCTGCGTCCCACTTATAAGCTGAGTGTGGGCGTACCGGGCAAATCCAACGCATTCCTGATCAGCGAAAAGCTGGGCATCCCCAGCCGCGTCATTGAAGCGGCTCAGCAGCATCTGTCTGCCGAGGATAAGCGTCTGGATGCGGTTCTGGGTCAGCTGGACGACTTGAAGCTGCAGCTGAAGGAAAGTCAGAACGAAGTGGAGCAGCTGCGCAACGAAGCTTCCCATCAGCTGGAAGCAGCCCGCAAAAAGCGGGATGAACTGATCCAGCAGGGCGAAAATGAATTGGAAGCTGCCCGTGCCAAGGCGCGCACGCTGGCACAGCAGGTGGAAACGCAGGCCTACGCACTGACCGATGAACTGCGCCAGCTGCAAAAGGACGAGCGCATGAGCGCCCAGCAGAAGGCGCAGCGTGCCCGCGAAATTGCCAAAAAGGAGACCGAAAAGCTGTTTGCCGGTACGGAGGTGGTGCATAACCCCGTCAAGGAGTTTGTACCGCTGAAGGATGTAAAGGTGGGACAGGAGGTCTGCATTGCAGAATTGAACCAGCTGGCCACCGTTCTGGCGCTGCCAGACAAAAACGGCGATGTTCTGGTGCGTGCCGGTATCATCAAGACTAAGGTGCCCCTCAAGGGCCTGAAGCAGCCGGAAAAGCTGGTAAAAGAATCCACTGCGCCTAAGACAAAGGCGCAGCAGCGGTATTCCCGCCTGACCGGCGATACCAACCGTCCCAACGGCAGGGTAGAGCGCGTACAGCGCACCGCCAAAATGGAGTGCAATCTGCTGGGACTTACGGTGGATGAGGCACTGTCGGAGGTGGATTCCTTTATTGACCGCGCCATCCTGAACGGACAGACGGTGGTCTATCTGATCCATGGCAACGGCACCGGCGCACTGCGCACCGCCATCCATAAGCATCTGCGCGGCAACCGTATGGTCAAAAGCTTCCGTCTTGGTCGTTACGGCGAGGGCGAAAGCGGTGTAACGGTTGTAGAACTGAAATAACCCCAAAGGACTGCCTTTTGAAAAATTGGCAGTCTTTTTTTGTTGCAGTGCAGGGAAAAGGCGAGTATACTCGTATTATAAATGTAAAACGAACAGGAAGTAAAACTTTATGCCAACCAGTCATCGCAGACCCGCAAATAAGCATAGTAAACGCAAAACGCACCGCCGCAAAGCTCAGCGTCGGATTTTGCATGGACTACTGCTTGTTTTTGCGGCATTGATGCTCTGTTTCGGCCTGTTTTTATGGAGGGCGGCGCTGGAACTGAACGCACCCGCAGAATCCGCAGTCTCAGTCTCAGCGGAGGACTTTCGCCCTGTGGTGGGCGACCCGCCGTACCGTGTGGCAGTGGACGCCGGACATGGCGGCAACGACCCAGGCGCAAGGGGAGTAGTCGAGGAAAAACAGGTCACCGCAGCCACGGCTGCTGCGCTGCTCCAATGGTTAGAAGAGGATTCGAATTACATCCCGCTGCAAACCCGGGAAAGCTTTGATGCAACCGCCACGCCTGCCCAGCGTGCAGCAGCAGCCAACGCCCAAAGCCCGCAGCTGCTGCTGTCCATCCACGGCAACTCCGCAGCCAATGGCTCTACGGCAGCCGGTTTTGAATGCTATCCGGCAGTGCCCGGGCGTACATGGCATCAGGAAAGTTTTTATTTTGCAAAACTGCTGGCCGGTGGAATGCAGAGCATTGGCGCAAAGCTGCGCGGACGTGGGGGAGTGCGTTACATTTATTATCTGGAAAACGACCAGAAGCAGCTGGTGGAGAATACCTACACGCAGGTGCGGCCTGAGCGCAGCTTTACGCTGCTGGAAGATGTGGATTGTCCGGCAGTGTTGGCAGAGCAGTGTTTTGTGACGAACGATGAGGATGTGGAGCATTTTGGCAGTGAACAGGGCTGCAAGACTGTGGCACGCATTTATTACGAAGCCATCTGTACATACTTCGGCACAGAACCGCTGCCGGTGAAATGAACATCGCATCACCAAAGGAAAAGAAACGATACTGCTTTTATGACAGGACCTGTAACGCACTGGAACGGCTACCGCAGGCATAAGTTGAACGCTTGAACATGCTGGTAATACGTCCAGCGGCGCAGAAGCGGGCATGTGTAAACTGAATAGCATCCACAGAAGCTGCCGAAAATCTGACAGAAAGAGAGAAGGGCAGCTTCTCTTTTTAATTGTACATGTTTCGTATAATGCACGTTATGCGAAACTCAGGGAAGTGAAAAATGCCCATTTCCCGGAATTTTGGCGTTTCAGCCTCAGCTGGCTCATTTTCGGGCTTAGTTCAGCCGTTTTGCACATTCTGCAATTTTTACCATATTTTATGGTTTTATTTGTCTCATGCTTACAGATGCTTCCTGTGTTATGCGCTGCTGCATCAGTTCATTTGTAATTCATTTTATTCCAGTAAGCATCTATGTGCTTGCTTTATAACATTTCATGTTGCGGCTGTGGTTGTTTATTTGTTTTTGTGTAGACATTACGTTGCGCGTTTCTATGGATGCTCCTGTATGTATTGCTGCTGACTGCTTATAATGTAAATTATAAAGGTAAATTATAAAGACCCATGACGTTATCCGGTCAAGCCGGATCGCGCCATAGGTCTTTGAATCGTCTCAGACGTTTTGTGCAGGTTTAAGTATTGCGCGATGAATCGTCTATTTCATCGTTGGACATTGCCGAGATATCTGCCCGGAAGCCATCCTGTGCAGCGCCCTCAAAGGCCGCCATAGGGCCGGACGGCTCAGAAGCGTCCTCTCCCGCCGGGTCATTTTCAACAGATGTCTCCCCTGCTGCATCTGTTGTATCCAAGCTTGCTTTTGCAGCTTTGATGGGTAGTACCTTGCCCAGCGGGTTTTCCTCAATGGCAGAGCGCACCTGAAATTCTTGCAGGTGCGTATAAATTTGCGTTGTTCCCACACTGCTGTGCCCCAGAAGCTGCTTGAGGGTAAGGATATCCACATTGCCGGTCTGATACATCAGCGTTGCGGCGGTGTGACGCAACTTATGGGTGGAAAAGCCCTTCAGCCCCGCAGCCTTCATTGCACCGGAGATCAGCTGTTCTACTCTGCGGTTCGAAATACGTTCCTTGCGCATACGGGTAATAAACACCGCTTTTTCCTTGGGCGAAAGCCCCTCCATGGTGTTGCGCTTGCGCAGATATAGTTGCAGTGCCTCCACGCAGGCATCATTCAGGTAGACCATACGCTCTTTATGGCCTTTGCCGAACAGGCGGATCTGACGCTGCTCTAAATCGATGTCTCCAAGGTCCATGCCTACCAGCTCTGCAAGACGCATACCGCAGTTGAGGAACAGCACCACCATGCAATAATCCCGCTCCGGGAAATCACTCTGGGTCTGGGTGCTCTCCAAAAGCGAAATGGATTGCTCTGCCGTCAGGTACTTGGGCAAGACCTTATCCTGTTTGGGCGGGCGGATGGCCGCCGTAGGGTCCTCGGATAAGCGGTTGACCTGATTGACCAGATAATCATAAAAACCGTGCAGACTGGCCAGCCGCCGGGCGGTAGAGGATTTTTTGTTGCCGCACTCCCGGTTCAGAAAATACAGATATTCGTAGATATCCTCTTTTGTTATGCTGCCCCAGAAGGCCGTATCCAGCCCCTTGGGGTCGATCTCCTTAAATTCTGCATCCGTGGCCACAAGCCCGCGGCGGCGCTTCATAAAGCGGCTGAAGGAGCGCAGGTCGCAGTAATAACTGAAAGCTGTATTGGCGCTTTTACCGGCGATCACCTCAAGGTACCGCACATATTCTACAATATCCGGCGCAGCATCCTCAAAGGGTGCGTGCTTGCCGGGGTTTCTTTCGTCCAGATAAATCGACATAGGTTCCTCGTTTCATCACAGGCGGTCATTTTTTAGCGCATTGATGGCATCTGCGATATACGCTGCACCGACCAGCTTCATGCCGGGATAATCTGCGGCATTCAGGTGTGCAAGGCTGTGCTTTGGGATGACCGCCCGCTCAAAGCCGATACGCTCAGCCTCGTGCAGACGCTGCTCCAGGTTGGGCACACTGCGCACTTCCCCGCCCAGACCTACCTCTCCGATAGCGATAAGCTTATCACTGACCGGGCGGTCCAGCAGCGAGGAGACCATACTCAGGCAGACTGCAAGGTCGCAGGCGGTATCCCGCAGTGCAATGCCGCCCACAATGTTGACGTAAACATCCAGATTTCCAAAGAAGTACCCTGCCCGCTTTTCCAGCACGGCAATCAAAAGATTCATGCGGTTATAGTCGTATCCGCTGCAGGCGCGACGGGGTGCCGGAAAATTCGTCTTGGTGGCAAGTGCCTGTATCTCGCTCAGGATAGGACGGCTACCCTCCATGGTGCAGGCCACGCAGTTGCCGGAAACCCCCAGCGGACGTCCTTCCAGCAGCATCTGGGAGGGGTTTTCAATCTCGGCAAGTCCTGTGCCGGTCATATCGAACATTCCCAGCTCATTGGTGGAGCCATAGCGGTTTTTGGCTGCCCGCAGAATGCGGTACGGCAGCATCTTGTCGCCCTCAAAGTAGAGCACCGTATCCACGATATGTTCCATGACCTTGGGGCCTGCAATTGCGCCGTCCTTGTTCACATGACCCACGATAAACATGGGAATCTCCTGCTTTTTGGCTACCGCCAGCAGCCGGGCGGCACTCTCCTTCACCTGACTGACCGTGCCGGACGAGGACGAGATATCCATGCAGCGCATGGTCTGGATGGAGTCAATGACCACAAGGTCCGGCTTTTCTTTTTCGATCAGACCGCAGATCTCATCCACGTCATTTTCCGCCGCCAGAAAGATGTTATCCTGCGGTACCTTCAGCCGCGCTGCACGCAGCTTGACCTGCCGGACAGACTCCTCGCCGGTGATATACAATACGCTGTGCTGGTTGGAGATGGCGCCGCACAGCTGTAACAGCATAGTGGATTTACCCACGCCCGGCTCACCGCTCAAAAGCACCACGCCGCCCAGCACGATGCCGCCGCCCAATACGCGGTCCAGCTCCGAGATACCGGTCAGGATGCGGCTTTTTTCCTCCGTGGTGCTGATCTCTGACAGCCGCCGGGCGGTCAGGGTGGTCACGCCCTCCTGACGAGCCGCGGCAGCCTGACGGGCGGCAGGAGTCCCCGCCTTTGGCGCTTCAGCAACAACATCCTCGTTCATGGTATTCCAGCTGCCGCAGCTGGGGCAGCGCCCCATCCAGCGGGGGCTTGTCTCTCCGCAATTGGAGCATACATAGACGGATTTCAATTTCATGTCTGTCCCTCATTTATTATGGTCTTTTGTTATTGTAACACACTGTGCCAAAACCCGCAAGAAAAGGATGCTGTTCACAGGCGACTGCCAAGATACGAAAGCCCTGCTGCCGCACCGCACAGCGGCAGCAGCACCACCATGGTCAGCAGATATTGTCCCAACAGTGCCTGTACCCCGGGGCGGGCTTGTCCGCCGGGATGCCTGCGGAAGGAGTAGGCGTGGATCCGGCTGCTGACCTGCAAAGCACAAGCCCCGAAAAAGCACAGACAGCCGCTTGCTGCTGCCGCCGGCAGGCCTGTCCACAGCAGCGCCAGAAGTACCGTTTTCCATCCGCCTGCGGCGCAAAGCTGTACCATAAGCAGCCCGCTGCCCAAGCCGTACAACATCATATTGCCAAAGATCATTACTGGGCCAAGGGCAGAAAGCCCCAATACCAGAAATAGGCTGACCACAAGGCCGAGTGTCAGGTATTCCATGCCGAAAAGCTGTACCGCTCCTTGCATACTGCCCGGCGCAAACAGCCTTTGCCACGCTTCCAGATAATACTGCAGCAGTTCTGTCTGCCGGGCATCGCATACGGCCTGCAATACACCGGCTGCCGTACACCCCAGCAGAAACGCCGCAGCCAGCAGCCAGCAATCTCGGGTGGCGTGGCGCTTTGCCGGGGTGCAGGGCTCTTTTTGCGTCAATTGTTCTGCCGGTTCAGCTGCCTGTGCCGGCGCGGGCGACAGGGCAGACTCTGCTGTTTGCACCGGTAGGCCGACCGTCTGCGGCAGCAAAGAAAAGTTTTCTTCTGATTTTGTCTGTTCATAGATCCACATACGCTGTTTTCTCCCTCTGATGGATTCGATTTGCCGGATCGATCAACGAAGCGTGTGTCTGCGACTGCGCAGGGTGACTCCAAGAAGCCCACCAATGCAACCGCAGAGTAGCACCGCCAGAAGGCGGCATACCACAGCAGGCTCAGCGGCTGTGCCGTTCCATATAGCAGAAAGCGCCAGCGGCACTGCCAGAAATGTACTTTGGAGCAGTCCGGTCAGCAGACCGCGCGCCTTTTTACGAAACGCTGCCGTCAGTGCACACAGCAGGCTGCCCATGCACACGGCTGTTGTGGCAAGTATCGGCACTACACTGCCGGAGCAACCCTGCCCGGCCATCAGCTGCGCAAAACATGCCAAAGCTGCCGCCGTTACAGCTACCCCCAGCACCCCGAAAAGCAGAAACGAAAGAAGCTCCGCCGGGAAACCTCGAGACTCAGACATAACAAAACCGCCTCCCTGCACATAGTCTATGCAGGGAGGCGGTTCATGTATGCACGGTGTAAACGCTTACTTCTTGTCGGCAGGAGCCTTGTCCATGTTCAGCTTTTCGACCGAAGAGATCGCAGACTTGGTGAAGCGGATCTTCACGCGGTCAGCGCCGGTCTCCAGAACAAAGGTGTCATCCTTGATGGCGACAACGCGGCCAATGACACCACCGATGGTGGTGACCTGATCGCCGATCTCCAGACTGCTGCGCATAGCGGCATCCTTCTTTTCCTGCTTCTTCTGAGGACGGTAGATCATGAAGTACAGCAGGACCAGCATCAGTGCCAGCGTGAAGAACAGGCTGATATAGCCTTCGGACGTGGTAGTCAGAAATTGCATGGGGCAAAATCTCCTCTCAAAAATTCAGATAATGCTATTATACCCTCTTATCAGCCTTGTTGCAAGGCTAAAGTTTAAATTCGGGTATCCAGAAGTTTAACGTATCTGTCATGGAAGGCGGTAAAGGTGCCGGCATCCAGTTCGTCCCGGATACGTTCCATCAGATGATTGTAGAACCACAGATTGTGCATCACGGTCAGGCGCATCCCCAACATCTCATCTGCCTTGAGCAGGTGCCGGATGTAGGCGCGGGAATAGTTGCGGCACACCGGGCAGCCGCAGGCGGGATCAATGGGACGCTCGTCCCGCTCATACTTGGCATTCTTGATGTTAATGATGCCGCTCCATGTATTCAGGTGGCCGTGGCGGGCATTACGGCTGGGCATAACGCAGTCAAACAAATCCACACCACGGGCTACGGCCTCGATGATGTTGCCGGGAGTGCCGACACCCATCAGATAGCGGATCTTGTCCTTGGGCATGTGCGGTTCCACCTGACTGATCATCTCATACATCACTTCGGTGGGCTCGCCCACAGCCAGACCGCCGATGGCGTAGCCGTCCAACTCCAGCTCTGCAATCTGCTTCATGTGCTCCACGCGCAGGTCTGCATAGGTACAGCCCTGATTGATGCCGAACAGAAGCTGATCCGGGTTGACCGAGATACCCTCGTGCTTCAGGCGTGCCATTTCGGCCTTGCAGCGCTTCAGCCAGCGGGTGGTGCGTTCGCAGCTGTCCTTGGAGTAATCGTGCTGGGCGGGGTTCTCTACGCACTCATCAAAGGCCATGGCGATGGTAGAGCCCAGATTTGCCTGAATCTGCATACTCTCCTCGGGCCCCATAAAGATGCGGTGCCCGTCCAGATGGGAGGCGAAGGTCACGCCCTCCTCGGTGATCTTGCGCAGCTTTGCCAGACTGAACACCTGAAATCCGCCGCTGTCGGTCAGGATAGGCCCGTTCCAGCGGGTAAACTTGTGCAGGCCGCCCATATCCGCTACCAGCTTGTCGCCGGGACGCAGATGCAGATGGTAGGTGTTGCACAGCATGACCTGCGCGCCGATATCCTTCAGATCCTGCGCCGACAGGCCGCCCTTGATGGCACCAGCGGTGGCAACGTTCTGGAAGGCAGGGGTCTGAACCGTGCCGTGCACGGTTTTGAACTCGCCCCGCCGGGCGCTGTGCTCCTGCTTGAGCAGGGTGTAAGTCGTCAAAGAAGGCATGATTATTCGTTCCTTTCTGCGCACGGAAAACAGCCGTGCAGCCTCGATGCAGGCCACGAGCCTGCAAGTTATCAGAATGATCACAGCAGCGGTCTGCCGTAATTGTAAGGGGAGCGGCGGATGCAGATCGCATCCTTACCTTTCACATACAAATATCGCAAAAAGCGCGAATTTTGCATCAGACTATCAGCATCGCATCGCCAAAGGAGAAGAAACGGTACTTCTCTGCCACAGCTACCTCATAGGCGTGCATGGTCTTTTCGTAGCCGTACAGGGCGGACACCAACATGATCAGGGTGCTCTCCGGCAGATGGAAGTTGGTGATCAGACCGTCGATGCAGTTGAACTTCACCCCCGGGTACAGGAAGATGGAGGTGTTGCCGCTGCAAGCCTTGATCTCGCCGTACTTGGCAGCGGCAGCCTCCAGTGTGCGGCAGCTGGTAGTGCCCACAGCGATGACCCGGTGGCCTGCGGCCTTGGTCTCGCGGATGCGCCGGGCGGTCTCCTCGCTGATGGAGTACCACTCGCTGTGCATCTTATGGTCGGAGATCTCGTCCTCCTGCACAGGTCGGAAGGTGCCCAGACCAACGTGCAGGGTGACCTCGGCAATGCCGACCCCCATGGCGCGGATGGTGTCCATCAGCTCCGGGGTAAAGTGCAGCCCGGCGGTGGGAGCAGCTGCGCTGCCCAGCTCCTTGGCATAGACGGTCTGGTACTGGCTCTGATCCTCCAGCTGCTTTGTGATGTAGGGCGGCAGCGGCATCTTGCCAAATTCATCCAGCTTTTCATAAAGCGTTTCGGTATCATAATAGAATGTAACGTACTTGTTGCCGTCCTCCATGGTCTCGTCCACCACAGCGGTCAGGCTGCCGTCACCAAAGCTTACCTTCGTGCCGGGCTGCATCCGCTTGCCGGGCTTTGCCAGGCACTCCCACTGGTCTCCCTTCACCTGCCGCAGCAGCAGCAGCTCGCACACGGCACCGGTAGGCTGCTTGACGCCCACGATGCGGGCGGGCAGCACCTTGGAATTATTCACTACCAAAAGATCTCCCGGCTCCAGAAATTCCGGCAGGTCGCGGAATACCTTGTGCTGGATGCTGTCGTCCTTTTGGCTCAGAACCATCAGCCGTGCCGCATCCCGAGGGGACGCAGGTTCCTGTGCAATGAGCTCTTTGGGTAAATCATACCAAAAATCTTTTTTTAACATACTGTGCATTTGCCTTTCCGATGATTGACACGGACAACGTATCAATGATATTATAGAATCTGTATAAACAGTATCTATTATATTGCATCGCTGTCCGGTTTGCAAGCCGTGTTGTGCACAATGATAAGATTTGCTGTTTGTTTTTTTGAAAGGAAAGGTGCTGGAAATGGATAGACAGTATAAAGTGGGTATCGTAGGCGCAACTGGTATGGTGGGTCAGCGTTTTGTGACTCTGCTGGAGAATCATCCCTGGTTCAAACTGACCGTGCTGGCTGCATCCGGCCGCAGTGCGGGCAAAAGCTATGAGGATGCAGTGGGCTCCCGCTGGGCCATGACTACTCCCATGCCGGAGAGCGTGAAGAAGATGACCGTTCTGGACGCTTCCAAGGTAGAGGAAGTTGCTTCGCAGGTGGATTTTGTTTTCTGCGCTGTCAATATGCCCAAGGACGAGATCAAAGCACTGGAGGAAGCATACGCCAAGGCTGAGTGCCCGGTGGTCTCCAACAACAGTGCCCATCGTTTCACCTCGGACGTTCCTATGGTGGTACCTGAGATCAATGCCGACCATATCGAGATCATTCCCGCCCAGCGTAAGCGTCTGGGCACCAAGCGCGGTTTCATCGCCGTCAAGTCCAATTGCAGCCTGCAGAGCTATGTGCCTGCCCTGCATCCCCTGATGAAGGACTTTGGCGTGAGCAAGGCGCTGGTGTGCACCTATCAGGCCATTTCCGGTGCTGGTAAGACCTTTGACCGGATGCCTGAGATCGTGGACAACGTGATCCCCTACATCGGCGGCGAGGAGGAAAAGAGCGAGCGCGAGCCGCTGAAGCTGTGGGGCCACATTGAGGGCGACCAGATCGTCAATGCCGAGAAGCCGGTCATCACTGCACAGTGCTTCCGTGTGCCTGTTTCGGACGGCCACACCGCAGCCGTGTTCGTAAGCTTTGACAAAAAGCCCACCAAGGAGCAGATGTTGGAAGCTTGGGCGAACTTCCGCGGCCCTGCACAGGAACTGAACCTGCCCAGCGCTCCCAAGCAGTTCCTGCACTACTTTACTGAGCCGGATCGTCCGCAGCCCAAGCTGGATCGCAACACCGAAAACGGTATGGCAGTGTGCATCGGCCGTCTGCGGGAGGACACCCTGTTTGATTACAAGTTTGCCTGCATGAGCCACAACACCCTGCGCGGTGCTGCCGGCGGTGCTGTGCTGCTGGCCGAGCTGCTGGCAGCAAAGGGCTATATGGACTAATGCCTGAATTTTTGCGCGATACACGCAGCAAAGGAGTTTTTTACTATGAAGAAGCCTGTCTTTACCGGTGCGGGTGTTGCCATCATCACCCCGATGTACGAGGACGGAAGCATCAACTTTGACGAGTTGGGCCGCATTATCGAGGATCAGATCGCCCGCCACACCGATGCCATCATCATCTGCGGCACCACCGGCGAGTGTTCTACCATGACCGATGAGGAGCAGCTGGCCGCCATCAAGTTCACCGTGGATACGGTCAATCACCGCGTACCGGTCATTGCCGGTGCCGGTTCGAACGATACCGACCACGGCTGCGCACTGGCAGCAAAGTCTGCCGCCTGCGGTGCCGATGCCCTGCTGATGGTCACCCCCTACTACAACAAGACCTCGCAGGCCGGTCTGGTGGCGCACTTTACCGCCATGGCTGAGGCCGGCGGCATCCCGGTCATCCTGTACAATGTACCCTCCCGCACGGGTCTGAACATTGCACCCGAGACTGCTCTGGAGCTGAGCAAGCACCCGCTCATCAACGGCATCAAGGAGGCCTCCGGCAACATCTCTCAGGTGGCCAGAGTTGCTGCACTGTGCGGTGATGCGCTGAACATCTACTCCGGTAACGACGATCAGGTGGTTCCCCTGCTGGCACTGGGCGGCAAGGGTGTCATCAGCGTGGTGTCCAATGTTGCGCCGGAACTGGTGCATAACTGCTGTCAGGCTTTCTTTGACAGAGATACCGCCAAGGCCTGCGCTTTGCAGCTGGAAATGCTGCCGCTGGAGGAGGCTCTGTTCTGCGAGGTGAACCCCATTCCGGTCAAGTATGCCATGAACGTGCTGGGCTGGAACGCAGGCGAATGCCGTCTGCCGCTGGTAGAGCCCAGCGATGCCCACAAGGCAAAGATCGAGCAGGCTCTGCTGGCTGCAGGTCTGATCAAGGAATAACAACAGCGTACAGAATGCCCGGGATCTTCAGCTTCCGGGCATTCTGCCATATTATAGAAATGAGGAAACAGCAATGACAGAGATCGTGATTCAGGGTATTGGCGGCCGCATGGGCCATGTGCTGTGCGATATGATCGCACAGCGGGAGGACTGCTGTGTGGTGGCCGGTATTGATATGAAGGACGGCGAGCAAAACGGCATTCCGGTCTACGACAGTCTGGAAAAGCTGAACGGCAAGGGCGATGTGATCATCGACTTCAGTTCCCCTGCCGCAGTGGAAAAGGCATTGCCCTACTGCCAGACCCACAAGCTGCCCATCGTGGTGTGCACCACCGGCCTTTCGGAGGAGTTGCAGCTGAAGGTAGTGCAGCTGTCCCGCAGCGTTCCGGTGTTCAAGAGCGCCAATATGTCCATGGGCATCAATGTACTGGCAGAGCTGTGCAAGCGCGCCTCTGCTGTGCTGGGTATCAACTATGATATCGAGATCGTGGAGCAGCATCACCACAACAAGCTGGATGCCCCCAGCGGAACGGCACTGATGCTGGCCGACGCCATCAACGAGGAAAATAACGGCGCGTACCATTATGTGTACGACCGCTCCTCCGTGCGCCAGAAGCGTGACCCGAAGGAGATCGGCATCAGCTCTGTGCGCGGCGGCAGCATCGTGGGCGACCACGAGGTGCTGTTCTGCGGCCCGGATGAGGTGATCACCCTGCGGCATACCGCCTATTCCCGCAGCATCTTTGCCAACGGTGCAGTAAATGCTGCGGTCTATCTGGCAAAAAAAGAGCCGGGTCTGTACGATATGGGCGATCTGATCGCTGCACTTTGAAAAACGAGCTGCCCGGCATACGCCGGGAGAAGAGGTGAACGATGAAGCAGGAGCCTTTAAAGCGGCGGCGTCCGGCTGCCCGTAAGCGCGGCCAAAAACAAACGCTCCGAGCGGTGGTGCTGTCGGTTCTGGCTGTGAGCGTGATAGCATTGTGTCTGGGGATCTGGACAAGGCTGCCGGGAGAAGATGTACCGGTGGGCGGCGTCGAGCCGCCGGAGGAGGTGTTATCCCCTGTTTCATCCGTTGCGACCCCGGAGCCGGAGCCCGAACCGCAGCCTGTGGTGGAAACCATCCGTTTTTCCGCAACAGGAGATAACCTGATCCATTCTCCCATTTATAATCAGGCCGCCCGCCGGGCAGGCGAAGACGGAAAGTACAGCTTTGATTACTGCTATGAGCACATTGCTCCTTTCTATGCGGAACAGGATGTGAACTGGATCAATCAGGAGACCCTTTGCAGTGACACTCTTGCACCCTCCACCTACCCATGCTTTTCCACCCCCGGCGACTGTGCGCGGGCGCTGTACCGTGACGGGGTGCGGGTGTTCAGCCTGTCCAATAACCACACCTATGATAAGGGCGCGTCCGGCATTGCGGCTACTCTGCAATTCTGGGAGTCCATGCCGGAGGATGTAGTCACCACCGGTCTGTGGTGCGGCGAAGAGGACTACGACCGCATCCCACTGCAAACCGTCAACGGTGTGACCATCGCCTATCTCTCCTATACTGAACACACCAACGGTATCCGCCAGAATAAGAATATGACAGCCAATGTCATCTACACCAGCCAGACCGATGTGATCGAGCATCAGGTGCGCTTGGCGCGTCAGCAGGCGGACTTTGTGGTGGTGGGAGTGCACTGGGGCGTAGAGAACAGCCACGCCGTCGTGGACAGTCAGCGCACACTGGCGCAGAATCTGGCAGACTGGGGCGCAGATGTCATCGTGGGCACCCATCCGCATGTGCTGCAGGATGCCCAGTGGCTGACCGCAGCGGACGGGCGGAGAAGCTTTGTCGCCTTCTCGCTGGGCAATTTCCTCAGCACCCAGAGCCACCCGAATCAGTTGGTGGGTGCGATCCTGACCTTGCAGCTGCAAAAGACCACCCAGCCGAACGGCTCGGTGCAGTGTGAAGTGCTTGCGCCGCAGCTGCACCCCACCGTGACCCATTATGATACCGGAAAAACCAATGTGCGCACCTACCTTTTGCACGATTACACGCAAAAATTGGCGGCAGCGCATGGTGTGCGGGCAAATTATTCTGATTTCAGCCTTGACAGGATACAAAAAATCGCGCAAAATAATATCAGTGCATCCTTTTTAGCACTTACATAAAAATGTGAAATGATTGAGCGTTGTCCGGCAACCCGGGCAGAACGGAGGACTTTTTATGTACGGAGTATCGAAGATCAATATCGAGACCGACCTGATGATGATCAGCGTGCAGGACGTAGTGTTCCGGGGCAACAGTCTGTCCCGGTATCTGGATATTTTTGCAGAGACCGGCGTAGTAGTGGATATGATCAGCCAGAGCGCTCCCCACGGCACCACCATTGATTTTAGCTTTACCGCATCCAGCAGCGATTTGCCGCTGGTGATGAAGGCGATCTCGGCAGCAAATCTGGATAAGGACGCCAAGGCTTCTCCTCTGATCAGTGTGGGTTACTCCAAGCTGAATCTGTTCGGTGAAGATATGGTCACCAGCTGTGGTGTGGCTGCGCGGGCACTGAATGCGCTGGCTATGGCCGGTATTGAGGTGCTGCTGATCACCACCAGCGATCTGGATATTTCTCTGCTCGTCCACGCGGAAAACGAGGACGCCGCCTATGAGGCACTGAAAAAGGCATACGAGCTGTAAAAGCATAAGTCGGGGCCGAGGGGACAGCTTCCCTCTCGGCCCTGTTTTTGCGGAATGCGTAGAGACAAGAAAAACACCGCCACGGCAGTTCCCCTGCCGAAAGAAGGAAACCGGAATGAAAGAACCTGCTACTCTTATGCACAGCATCCGGCAGCGGCTGCTGGCACATTTTGAGAAAAGTGCGCTATTTGCCCCTGATGACCCAGCAATGGAAGCTGCGCCTGCAGACAGCGGGCAGTTGCTCTATGCACCGGTCTCAGGACGCATCCGCGCACTGACCCGGATCAAGGACCCTGTGTTCTCCAGCGAGGTGCTGGGCAAAGGGTGCGCCATCGAGCCCAGCTGCGGCGAGGTAGTAGCACCCGCAGACGGCATTGTGGAAAAGATTGCCAAGACCCATCATGCCATCAGTTTGCTGTGCGATAACGGGCTGGAGGTACTCATTCATGTTGGCATGGACACCGTGGAGCTGAAGGGTAAGGGCTATGAGCTATTTGTACAGACTGGAGACCATGTGCAGAAGGGCCAGCTGCTCTTCCGGTTCGATATGCAGGCCATTGCAGTGGCAGGCTACACGCTGACCACCCCCGTGATCGTGACCAACAGCAGCCGGTTTGCACGGATAGAGCCTTTGCTCTCCGGCCGGGTGACTGCCGGACAGCAGCTGTTGCGCGCTAAAATGTAAAAAATGGGCCAGAAACGCCTACGGACGTTTCTGGCCCATAAATTTTATAATGCTTTTTTACAGCGTTACCTTGTGGTAGATCTTTTTGCCCTTCTTAATGACGATGCCCTTGGCCAACTGTTCTGCGGTAAAGCTGACAGTTGGAGCAGCGACTTTTTCGCCGTCTGCCAACACACCGCCCTGCACCACCAGACGGCGAGCCTCGCCATTGGAAGCAGCCAGACCGGCCTTGACCATCAGGGTCAGAATGCCGATGGCACCATCCGTCAGATCAGCCTCGGTCAGCTGGGTGCTGGGCATGTGCTCAGTATCCATTGCGTTGCCACTGAACAGTGCGCGGGCAGCATTCTGAGCCTTTTCGGCCTCTTCCTTGCCATGCACCATGCTGGTCATCTCGTAGGCAAGAATCTCCTTGGCCTCGTTCAGGCGCTGATCCTGCCAGGTGCTCATCTCGTCGATCTGCTCCAACGGCAGGAAGGTGAGCATACGGATGCACTTCATCACATCGGCATCGCCCACATTGCGCCAGTACTGGTAGAACTCGAAGGGGCTGGTCTTGTTGGGGTCCAGCCAGACAGCGTTGCCGGCGGTCTTGCCCATCTTCTTGCCCTGAGAGTCGGTCAGCAGGGTCACGGTCATAGCGTAGGCATCCTTGCCCAGCTTGCGGCGGATCAGCTCGGTACCGCCCAGCATATTGCTCCACTGGTCGTCGCCGCCGAACTGCATATTGCAGCCGTAGTGCTGGAACATGTAGTAGAAGTCGTAGCTCTGCATGATCATGTAGTTGAATTCAAGGAAAGACAAGCCCTTCTCCATGCGCTGCTTATAGCACTCGGCGCGCAGCATATTGTTCACGGAGAAACAGGCGCCCACCTCGCGCAGCAGCTCAACATAGTTCAGGTCCAACAGCCAGTCGGCGTTGTTCAGCATCAGAGCCTTGCCCTCGGAGAAATCGATGAACTTCTCCATCTGCTTTTTAAAGCAAGCCGCATTATGGGCGATATCGTCCTTGGTCAGCATCTTGCGCATATCGGTGCGGCCGGAGGGGTCGCCGATCATGGTAGTGCCGCCGCCGATCAGGGCGATGGGCTTGTTGCCTGCCAGCTGCAGGCGCTTCATCAGGGTCAGCGCCAGAAAATGGCCGGCAGTCAGGCTGTCGGCAGTGCAGTCAAAGCCGATGTAAAAAGTAGCCTTGCCGTTGTTGATCAGGTCAATGATCTCCTCATCGGTGATCTGGGCTACCAGACCACGGGCTTTCAGTTCTTCGTACAGCGTCATGGAAAAAACCTCCTGTTTTTGGGGCAGAGGAAACAAAAACGCCCTCTGCCAAAAATGAATTTGGCAGAGGGCGAGATAACTTCGCGGTACCACCTCTGTTTGCCGTTTCCTCACGGAAGCGGCCTTACGAGTGCGCACCCCAGAGTAGAGCGACACTCCTGCGTCTTTAACGCTCGCACGCGGCACAGCCTACTAGCCTTATGCATTCAGCCTGCAGCTCCGGGAGGTATTTCCCCTGCCGTTCTGTGATCCCTTGCACCAACCGGGACTTCTCTGGACAGAACACTTCAGGGTACTTGTTCCCTTCATCGCCATTAACATTGTCTACTCTATCACAAGACCGCCGCCTTGTCAAGAGCTGTCCTTTCTGCAAAAATGCATTCCGCTGCATCAGCCGCCGTGCTTGTGCTCCTGCAGCATTTCCCGTGCATTGGCGCGGGAAAGCTCGGTAACGTGGTCGCCGGAGATGAGGCGCGCCAAGGCCTCTACACGGCCATTTTCATCCAACGGATGGATCTCGGTATAGGTGCGCTCGTTGGACACATTTTTCTGGATGAGCAGATGACAATCAGCCAGTGCTGCAATCTGCGCCGTATGGGTGATGCACAGGATCTGATGCCCTTGCGCACTCTGACGCAGCACCTCGCCGATGCGTCCCGCGGCCTTGCCGGACACACCGCTGTCGATTTCATCGTAGATCACGGTAGGCACGGCGTCCTTATCGGCCATTGCATTCTTGATTGCAAGGGTGATGCGACTCAGCTCGCCGCCGGACGCGATCTTGGCCAGCGGCTTGGGTGCTTCACCGGGGTTTGTTGAGATGTAGAATTCAACGCTGTCCTGTCCATGGCTGGCCAGCGGACCGCGGGTATGCCGCAAGGTCATACGCACACCCGGCATATTCAAAAAGTCCAGCGTGCCGGAAATGCGGGTGTTCAGTTCCTCAAAGGCCTTCAGTCGGGTCTGGGTCAGAACCTCTGCTTTTTCCCGCGCTTTTGTGTAAAGACGCAGCTTTTCTGCCTGCAATGCATCATAGCGCTGCTGGGAATGCTGGATGTTATCAAGCTCTTCCCGGGCCTTTTGCCCGAAAGCGATCACGTCCTCCACTGTGCTGCCGTATTTGCGCTTCAGCCGGTACAAAAGATCCATTCGCTGCTCCACCTCGTCCAGTTCTGCATCGTTGGTGTCGTAGGTGTCCAGCCGCCCGATCAGATCTGCGGCCACATCCTTGGCGTTATAGTATAAGTCCAGCAGCTGCCCGGCGGCGGCTGTAAGCGCAGGGTCTAACTGCGCAGCGGCATCCACCGCGTTGGAGGCTTCCCCCAGAAGATCCACAGCGCCTGCGGCATCATCACTGCCGGAAAGCAGCGCATAGCTTTGCGCCAGACGGTCCCGGATGGCAGACGCATTGGACAGCACCTTCCGGCGGTTTTCCAGCGTCTGCTCCTCACCGGCAGTCAGCCCGGCATCCTCAATCTCCTGCACCTGATACTGCAATAGGTCGATCTTGCGCTGCTTTTCAGCCTCGTCAGTGATCAGAGCATCCAGCTCCCGCTTGACCCGCACCAGCTCCCGGTACAGGGTATAGTACTCTTGAAAAACAGTGCGGTTCTGCGCATAATCGTCTAAAATGCCCAGATGATGCGCCGGGTTGAGCAGACCCACCGAATCGTGCTGGCCGTTGATGTTGATCAGACCGCCGCACAGCTCCCGCAGAACGGCTGCCGTAGCCGGCATTCCGTTGATGCGGCAGCTGCTCTTGCCCTCGGCGGTGATCTCACGGCTGAGCAGCAGTGCTTCGGAGCGCTCGTAGCCGGACTGCTCCAGCTTATCCAGCACAACAGGCGGCACCTGCTCAAAGGCGGCGCGGATCACCGCCTTTGCAGCCCCGGTACGCACCAAGTCCTTAGAGGTGCGGTTGCCAAGGATCGCATTGATGGAGTCGATCAAGATGGATTTGCCCGCACCGGTCTCGCCGGTCAGCACATTCAGCCCCGGTTCAAAGTGCACCTCTGCCTTCTGGATCACGGCAACATTTTCAATTTGCAGGCTGCTCAGCATGGCTTCGTTCTCCTACCGTCATCTCTGCCCCACATAACGGGTCAGCTCCGAACAAATGGTTTTAGCATCGCGCTCCGAGCGCGCAACAATTAAAAAGGTGTCATCACCGGAAAGAGTACCGACAACGTTTTTCCACTGTAAAGCGTCAAAAACCTCGCAGGCAGCATTGGCCATGCCGGAATAGCATTTTACCAACACAACATGTCCGGCGTAATCTACCCCCAGAACGGACTCGTGGAAGATGGTCTCAAAGCGCCCTTGCGTCTTGGGATTGAAGCTTTCGTTCCGGCTGGAAACATAGCGGTAGCCCTCGGTGGTGGCTGCCTTTACAAGGCACAGCTCCCGGATATCGCGGGAAACGGTGGCCTGCGTTACCTCAAAGCCTTCGTTCCGCAGGTGCTCCAGCAGCACCTCCTGTCGGCTGATGGGATGCTCCTGCACAAGACGTAGGATCGTCTGCAAACGTTCCGCTTTTGTTTTTGTATCTTCTTTGCGGCTGCGTGCCATCTTAAAAATCGCCTCCCGTGTTATTGTCTTTTGCGCAGTTTCTGGTCAATGGCCTGAAACTGGTCTGCCCGCCCAAAGGTAATAAGCTTGACGTTCTGATCGGACAGGCGGATCTCTGCGGTGGCACCCGCCTTGAGGGGGTAGCCCATACCGCCGTCACAGCTGATAAATACTTCATCGTCTGCTACCTGCCCCACACAGACGTTCAGCTTGCGCTCCTGCGCAAATACCATGGCCGGACTGGCCAGACTGTGGGGACAGATGGGGGTCACCACGACGCCCTTGGTCTGAGAATCCAGAATCGGGCCGCCGGCTGCCAGCGAGTAGGCCGTAGAGCCGGTGGGGGTCGCCACGATAACGCCATCGCCCCGGTAGTGCTCTACCAGAATATCATCGCAGTAAATGCTGAAGTCGATGGCCTGTTGCAGGCGTCCCTTGGTCACGACCACATCATTGAGGGCGTGCCCCTCCCAGCCGTCCTGACCAAGCACCCGGGCGTATAAAAGCATCCGGTTGTCCAGCTGGAAATCGCCCCGCGCCACAGCGGCCAGCTTTGTTTCCATTTCGCCGATCTCGCAGGTAGCCAGAAAGCCGCAGCGTCCCAGATTGATGCCGAGGATGGGCTTTGCGTACCGGAGCGAAAGATTCGCTTCGTGCAAGATGGTACCGTCCCCGCCAATGGTCAGGATCACGTCAGCACGCTTCAGACACCGCTCCAGCGGCAGGTAAATGACCCCTGCCGTGTTGCAGCTTTCCCGCAGAGCATCGCTCATCAGTACAGCTGCGCCGTGGGTCAGCAGGATCTGCGCCGCACGCAGCGCGATTTCGCTGGCAGAGGTCTTGCCCGGATTGGGCGAAATGTAGATCGTCATACCGGTTTCTCCTTTGCTGACAGTTGAGTCTCAGCGATCCAGCGTGGTGTGACTTGCTGCCACCACCTGTGCGGCGGCTTCATCGTCCAGCACAGCGGGCTGGTCGCTCTTCTGCACAAACATCAGGTACTCGATATTGCCTTCCGGCCCTTTGACCGGGCTGTAATCCAACCCGCGCACTACAAAGCCGTTTTCCGCAGCATAAGACATGGCATTGTGCAACACCTCACGATGCACGGCAGGGTCACGCACCACGCCGTTTTTGCCCACCTTCTCGCGGCCTGCCTCGAACTGCGGCTTCACCAGACAGACGCCCATGGCGTCCGGGGTGGTGATGCGCTGTGCCACCGGGAAGATGTGATGCAGAGAAATAAAGGAAACATCCACACTGAAAAATTCAATGGGCTCTGCAAGATCCTCCGGCGTGACATAGCGGATGTTCGTGCGCTCCATATTCACCACGCGCGCATCCGTCCGCAGGCTCCATGCCAGCTGACCGTAGCCAACATCTACGGCATACACCTTCACGGCACCATTTTGCAGCATACAGTCGGTAAAGCCGCCGGTAGATGCACCGATGTCCATGCAGACCTTGCCGTTGGGGGTAAGCGGGAAGCACTTCATGGCCTTTTCCAGCTTTAAGCCGCCGCGGCTGACATAGCCGATATCGTGGCCGCGAACCTCGACCACAGCGTCCTCCTTGATCATCTCGCCGGCCTTGTCCACCTTTTGTTGGTTGACAAAAACCACACCGGCCATGATCAGAGCCTTGGCGCGCTCCCGGCTCTGCACAAGGCCGTTCTGCACAAGATATTGATCCAACCGAATTTTCACAGCTCGTTTTCTCCTTTCGTGAGGGCAGACCGGACTGCCTGCACAAGATCCGCAGCGTCCAGACCGGTGCACTGCTTGATCTGCGGAACAGTCGCGTGCGGCAGGCAGGCCGTGTGGACAGCGCAGTGTAAAAAGCGGCCGTTCCAGCCTTTTTGCTGCAAAGCATATGCCAGATGTTCACCAATGCCACCGGCTGCAACACATTCTTCTGCAAACAGTACGATTTTATATTTCGACACAGTATCGATAAGTTTATCTGTAAAGGGATATAGCTTTACAAGCCTTAGAACGTCTGCATTCTGCGATGCAGCGTTCAATTGATTGGCGGCCTCCAATATGTCCTCCAGTTCGTCCGCATAGCTGACCAGAAGAATCTCTGCCCCGGGCGTTTCATACAAAAAGTCGTATTCCCGCTTTGTGCAGGGATACTGCGCCAGTTTTGCACTCTCGCCGCCGCGGGGGTAGCGGATGGCTCGAGGGCCGGAGACCGTGTCCTGCAGCAAATAGTGCAGCCAGTATTGCAGTTCCTCGTAATTGGAGGGTGCATAGACCGGGATGCCGATCTGGCTGAGGAAGGCTGCATCATAGATGCCCTGATGGGTCTCGCCGTCTGCAGGGACAAAGCCGGCGCGGTCGATGGCAAAGACCACATTCTCCTTCAACAGGTTGACATCGTGGATGATCTGGTCATAGGAACGCTGCAGGAAGGTGGAGTAGATGCACACCACCGGCAGCATTCCCTGACTGGCAAGACCGGCCGCAAAGGTGACAGCATGCTGCTCCGCCATGCCCACATCAAAAAAGCGCTGCGGGTGACGATGGGCAAAGAATTGCAGTCCGGTACCGTACTTCATGGCAGCGGTGATCGCGCAGAGCTTCGGGTTTTGTGTTCCCTCCTGCACCAGCAGTTTGCCGAAAACAGTGGAGAAGGATTCCTTCGGCGCAACCTCCGGGTCTGGCATTCCGTCCGGGTCAAAAGCAGATACACCGTGATAGTTTCCTGGGTTCATCTCTGCCGGCTGATAACCTTTACCCTTTTTGGTCACAATATGCAAAAAATGGGGACCCGGCCGCTGATAGATCGAGCGCAAGGTGCGTTCCAGCTCCTCCACGTTGTGGCCATCCACCGGGCCGATGTATTCAAAGCCCATATCCTCAAACATGGTGGAGTGGTACATAGCGCGGCGTACCAGTGTTTTTGCGCCGATCAGCGATTTTTTCATCGGCGTACCAATCAATGGCACACCGTCCAGAAAACTGCGTACATTATCCTTGGCATCATAATACGCCGTAGTTGTGCGCAGATGGGTCAGATATCGTGCCAGTGCACCGACATTTTTAGAGATGGACATCTTGTTATCGTTCAAGATCACGAGCAGGTTGTCCAGCCCGCCGATATTGTTCATCCCCTCATACACCATGCCGCCGGTAAAAGCGCCATCGCCGATCACCGCCACCACAAGCCCGGGCTCATGCTTGATCTTTTTGGCCCAAGCCATACCAATAGCGAGTGAAAGCGCCGTATTGCCGTGTCCGGCAATAAAGGCATCGTGCACACTTTCGTGAGGATTGGGAAAGCCGGAAATGCCATCCAGCTGCCGCAAATGGTCAAACTGTTTCCGGCGTCCGGTAAGCAGTTTGTGGGTGTAGCACTGATGCCCTACATCAAAAACGATCTTATCCTTGGGCGTTTCCAGCACACGGTGCAGCGCCACGGTCAGCTCTACGGTGCCAAGATTAGAGGCCAGATGGCCACCTGTCTTGGAGATATTTTCCAGCAAAAAATGCCGTATCTCTGCGCAAAGTTTTTCCACCTGCTGCGCATTCAGCTTTTTAAGATCGCTGGGCTGATCGATCTTGTCCAGCAACAACGATTCCATATTCACACGTCCTTTATGCGTTTGTACTTTGGGCATCTCTGCCGCCTTTTACACGACCGGGAACAGAAAGCCTACCAGGGAGCCGAGCAGTACGCCCGCCACGACTTGCAGCGGCGTGTGGCCGACCATTTCCTTCAGGTGCATATTCTGCAAAAAGGGAGCGTTTTTCTCGCTTACATCGATCCACTGGGCAATCATCTGGTTCAGCACCTTTGCCTGTTCACCGGTCTCGTGCCGGACGCCCATGGCATCGTGCATGGTGATGATAGCCACCACACAGGCCACCGCAAAAATCGGCGAGGAAACCCCGGCGCTGCGTCCGGTAACAATAGCCATGGCGCAGACGGTCGCGCTGTGTGCGCTGGGCATACCACCATCGCCCCACATCCGCTCTAACTGGAATTTACCCAGCAGAATAAAGTTGATGATGGTCTTTAGCACCTGTGCAATGAACCAGCTAAGAAGCGATGCGGTCAAGATCTGATTGGCTGATAAGATATTTTGAATAAACTGCATATCTGTATTCCTTTTTCTTTAGTTTTTGCGCACCAGAAGCTGCTGAGCCAGCTGCTGCAAAAAAGCTGCCTTTGCACCAAAATGCTGCTGCAGATCATTGCAGATCTGCTCGTTCAGCTTTTGCGCCAGCACCATTGCGCCGTCGGTTCCATACAGGGTAACAAAAGTGGTCTTGCCGTTTTCGCTGTCGCTGCCGATGGGTTTGCCCAGCTGTTCTGGGGTGCTGGTAACGTCCAGCACATCGTCCACGATCTGGAACACCAGCCCCAGCCCGTATGCGTAGGAGGCCAGTATCTCGCACTGCTGCGGTGTTGCACCGGCTGCGGCAGCGCCCATCTGGACGGCGGCATTGATCAGTGCACCAGTCTTGTTGCGGTGAATGAGGCGCAGCTGCTCCTCGGTGGCCGCTAGCGCTTCATATTTCAGATCCAGCTCCTGCCCGTAGACCATGCCGCGGCTGCCTGCACCCGCGCCCAGTGCACGGGCGGCTGCCACGCAGATCTGCGGCGTAGCGGAGGCGTTTGCAATCACCTCAAAAGCCTCGGTCAGCAGCACGTCACCGGCCAGCATTGCCGTGGACTCGCTGAAGGCCTTATGGCAAGAGGGACGTCCCCGGCGCAGATCATCGTTGTCCATGCAGGGCAGATCATCATGGATCAACGAGTAGCAATGCAGCATCTCCACAGCTGCCGCGAACTGTGCGGCAACCTGCATCTCGCCGCCCAGCATATCGCAGACACTGAGCGTCAGAATCGCGCGGATGCGCTTTCCACCGCCCAGCAAGCTGTAACGAGCAGCCCTGCATACTTCTGATTCCTCGGGCAGAAAACGAGCGCTGGCAGCATCCAGCGCAGCCGTAGCCTGCCGCAGATATTCCTGATATTGCGCCTTATATTCCATTATTCTTCCTCCTGCTCCTGCGGGGCTTCTACGGTCTCGGCGATCTTTGCACTGATTTCCTCGATCTGCAGCGAGGTTTTTTCCAACGTTGCATGGCAGTACTGCATCAGGGAGGCAGCTTCCGCATACAACTTGACGGAATCTGCCAGCGAGGTGTCCTCCTGCTGCATCTGTACAAGAATCGCGTTCAGCCGATCCATTCCTTCTTCAAAGCTTTTGGGTGCTCTCATTGATCTCCTCCACCGTTTCCACACGGCATCGTGCCTGATATTGCCGACTGCGCACACAGATGGGCTGCTCCGGCTGCAGCTGCTCCACGGTGCAGACCTTCCCTTTTGTATCGGTCACAAGGGCATAGCCACGGGCCAGCACACGATATGGATCCAGCGATGCAGCCAGTGCAGCTGCGTGTTGAAGCTGCATATTTTTGTCATTCATACGCGTTTTTTGTTGTGCCTGAATGGCCTGCTGCACCTGTTGCAGGCGGCTTGAATACTGCTGTAAGATTTTGCTCGGCGCGCTCTGCTCCAACAAAAAGTTGTATTGCTCTAGACCATTATAGCACAACGCAAGCCGTTTTTGTATATTTTTGTGAATATTTTCTTCAATATTTTCAAAAATGCGCTGCTGTTCCTCCCGATCCGGCACCGCAAGCTCTGCGGCAGCGGACGGTGTGGGAGCACGCTGGTCGGCTACAAAGTCCAGAATGGTGTAGTCGATCTCGTGTCCGATGGCACTGATCAGTGGCGTTTTGCAGCGAAATGCTGCCCGAGCAATCTCCTCAGCGTTGAACACCCACAGGTCTTCCCTGCTGCCGCCGCCCCGGGCTACGATGATCTCGTCTACCCGCCCGCTCTGATCCAGCGTGCAGATGGCGGCGGCGATCTGCCGGGCAGCCTCAAAGCCCTGCACCGTTACCGGGCACAGCAGCAGCCGAACGGACGGCCAGCGGCGGCTGATCACGTTGCGGATATCCTGCAATGCCGCCCCTGTTTTGCTGGTGACGACACCGATACATTTGGGGTATGCGGGCAGCGGCTTTTTTTGCGCCGGGTCGAACAGACCTTCCTTTTCCAGCCGGGCCTTCAGCTGCTCCAGCGCAAGCTGTGCTGCGCCCAGACCATCTGGAAACATCTCGTTTACATAGACCTGAAACGCACCGTCCCGCTCGTAAAGGGTAGCGCGGCAGCGCACCACGACCCGCATCCCCTCCTCCGGGCGAAACGCCAGACGGCGGGCATCGGTGCGGAACATCACCGCCTTTACGCTGCAGGCATCGTCCCGCAGAGAAAAGTAGCAGTGCCCGCTGCGGGCGTTCTGCACAAAATTTGCGATCTCACCCCGCAGGGCCAGATCGAACAACCCATCGTTGACATCCAGCAGCGTTTTGACATAATGATTCAGATCGGATACCGAGATCACATCAGCCATAGACCGGCCTCCCGCGCAGCAAGAATGGATACGCCGATGGCGTTATCACTGGAATACTGCCCTGGCACAAAATAGACCTGCGGCAAACGCTGCTGCACCCATGTGCGGATGATATCGCTGCTCATCACACCACCGGCGCAGACCACCGGCAGACCGGGGTATTCCTTCTGTGCAGCCTTTGTCATGCGGACAACGGTATCTGCCACGCAGAGCAAGCAGTACTTGCAAACGTATTCCGGTGCTTTTCCGGCCGCAAGCAGGGCGTTACACTGATTTTCCAGCCCAGAAAGGCTGCATTGCAGCCCCTTTACGCTGGACTTAGGCCGGATATCCTCGGCGCACTGCGCAGCAAGGCGGGAGACCTCTGCCCCTGCGGGGAAGCCAAAGCCCAGCCGCACGCCCACGCGGTCCACCGCCTGACCGGCGTACAGATCGGTACTGGTGCCAAGGGTGGTGATAGCACGCACCTGATCGCACAGCAAAAGATCCGTGGTACCGCCGGAGATATGGAACAAAAGCACCTTCTGGGAAAACAGTGCCTCACCCTTTGCGGCATACAGCGCCGCCGCAGCGTGACCCTGCTGATGGGTAGTGTGGATCAGCGGAATGTCCCGTGCCGCCGCAAAGGCGGTCGCCGCGCTGACACCAGCCAGAAAACAGGGCATATAGCTGCCCTCTACCGGGCGCGGCTTTTGCGAAACACCTACGGCATCTATTTTTGTCAGGTCGAATTCCTGCGCCAGCTCCTGCAGCATCTCCGGCAGAGCTGCTGTGTGATGGAACAGTGCATCGCTTTGCCGGAGACCAAGCTGCCCGGCTTTTACCGGCAAAAAGCGCTTTTTTGCACAAACAACCTCCCCGGCTGTATCAAAAACTGCCAGAGAGGTTGCATAGTTGCTTGTATCGACCCCGAGCGTATAACGGCTCACTGTTCAGCCGACTCCGCGACGGCTTCATCACTCAGGCCGTGGTCGCGTGCCACAGCACCCAGCAGGCCATTCACAAATTGGTAGTCCTCACCCGCGCCGTACTTCTTGGTCAGCTCCACAGCCTCATTGATGGCAACGCCGGGCTTGTTCTCGCCGCCGAACAGCATCTCGGCCACGGCCAGACGCAGCACGGTCAGGCTGACGCGGGGCAGACGCTCCATTGTCCAGTTGCGCAGATGGGCGCGGATCTCGTCATCCACCTCTGCGGAATGATCGTAGTAGGCGTTCAGCAGCAGGCGGCTGAACGCATCCACAGGATGCTCTTCATCGTTCTCGGCGTGATTGGACAGTGCCTCGGCCAGAGGAATGTCACCAAAGGTCTGCGAAAATGCCAGCAAAAAGGCGTTTTCACGGGCTTCTCTACGGGGCAGAATGTTTTCCATAATGTTCCTTTCGCAATACAAACCCTCCCCGCCGGGCGTACCGGGAGGAGGATCGTTTCTGATATGATTTTTTGCTGAATTTGTTACTGCGCTTCGGCAAGGCCTGCAATGACCAGATCCACGCGGCTAACCGTCACATTGGTCATGTTCTGCACGGCAGACTTGACGTTCTCCTGTACTTTTTCAGCCACAGAGGGAATCCGTGCGCCGAACTGCATCATCAGGTGCAGAGTGATGCTGGCCGTGCCGTCCCGCATCTCAACCACCACAGGCGGCTGGATACTGGCAGATTCCAGCAGGCTTTTCAGCTTTTTATTCTGCACGCCGCAGGACACCTCGGCAACGCCGTCTACTTCCAGTGCGGCGCAGCGGGCAATCTTACCCACGACCTCGGTCGAAATCTGAAGGCTGCCGCCCTGAAGATCCATGTTCTGTAAATCCATTGTGCTGTCCTCCATCCAAAGGCTGCTCCGGCAGCGGTTTCAAAACCCTGAAACCGGTCTGCCGTGCCTGCCTTTTGTGTTCAAACGCGCCCTTGTACAGTGCATAAAGGCGCGCAGCATTCATTTTTGATAGAGTTATTATACCATCAATGCGGGGGTAATTTCAATACTTGTTTGGAAAAGAAGATGGAAATCAGCATAGAATGGCATCCCGGCAGCGCATACGGCTTTCTGCCTGCAAGAAAAGCTGCGCCTGCGCCGCCGGGATATCCGCATAGATAAAGAGTGCTTACTTTACCTCCACCACCGTGATATTCTGGGCGGTCACGCTGCTTTTGTTCATCACCACATCCCGGATCTGTGCCACCTGTGCCGCCGTGAGCGGCTCACCCGCTGTCATCACGGTCAGGTCTGCCCGCCCTGCTTGCAAAAAGCACAGGCAATCCGCAAAGCCCTTGGCGCGCACCAGCGTTTCAATCTCGTTTTCTGCGTTCAGATCCTCCAGCCCTGCCGCCATTTGTGCGGTGTACTCCTTTTTCTCCTCCGCTGTCAGGGAGGAGGACTTCAGGCTCTTTTGCAGGGTATCCATCGCTTCGTCGTGTGCCTTTTCCCGCTTGAGCCGAGCCTGTTCAAAAAAGCGGGTGCCGCTGTCGTTTGCTACGCTGACAAGCTGTGCTTCGCCATAATTTTTATTGACACCGGAGGCGGCCTCCGCCTCTGTGGGCAGCGCATCCGTGATGGCAGTCTCCGCTTCTGCCTCCACTGGCTCTGCCGAGACCATGAGGGTGTCGTCCTCTGTCTGCGGAGTAATGTCTGCCCGGGCATACTGCCAGTTTAAGTAGACGGCAATGACCAGCGCCGCCGCCAGTGTCAGGGCGGTGACCCTGCGGGTGTTTCTGGAAAGTGCTCTCATAAAACGCTTCCTCCTTTGTTTTTGGGTAAATAGTTTTGGTACTCGATCAAAGCAGCAGCTCAGCACTTGCGTTGCTCCACGCAGATGCGGTTCGCGGGCAGATCCAACAGCGAATGCAGCAGCTCAGTAATGCGGGCTGCAACCCGGACATCTCCCCCGCCCTCACACAGCACGGCAACCCCGCAGACCTGCGGCAGATAGGTGGTCTCAGCCAGCGCAGACCCATCCTGTAAAAGAACGTGCGTCTCCTGCTGTTGCAGATCTCCGGTCTGGGTATCTACTGCATAGATAGTCTCCTCTCCGGTGGTCAGGGTGACCATGACCGTGGTGCGTCCTGCCCCCTGCAATTGGCTGATAAGCTCTTCCAGCTGCTGCTCCAGTTGGGTCTGGTACTGGCTGACGGCAGCAGTCCGGACAGTAGATGCCGCGGTTTTCTGCGTGTTGCCGCTGGGTAAAAGTTCCGACAGCAAAAGCAGCAACATTGCCATCACGCCGACCGTCACCGCCAGCGCGGTGCGGTTTTTGTTGTTTTGCAAAGAGCGTAAAGCGGAAAGCAATTCATTCTTCTTCACGGTGTGCTCCCCTCCGCTGCCGTGGGAGCGGTGCCCAGTGTCTGCTGCAAAAAGCTAAGCGCTGCCTGCTTTTGGGCGGCGGTACAGCCCGCCGGGAAGGCAGCAACAACCTTTTTTACCACGACCTGCTGCCCGGCTTTTTCCAGCGTGACCGTCACGCTGGCATCAAGCCCGAATTGCTGTCGGCACTGTGTAGTGCAATACTCTTCCAGTTGAGCCTTGGTCTCTGTCAGGATCTCCGTTTCCAGTGCATCCGGCTGTGCAGTGGACGTGGCCGCCGGGGCTGTACTCCCTGAAAAAGCGGTCAAAACCTTGCCCGGCAGGTGCGGCAACTGCGCAAGAAGGACTGCTAAAATATATAACCCGGCTACGGCTTTTATGCACCGGCCTGCCCAGCTTTGCCCGCCAAAAAGGCTGACCAGTTCCGCCCCGATGCACGCCATGCAGAATACTGCCGCGGCCCGCTGAAATGCCTGCATCTAACCACCCCCTGTCAGCATCAGCAGTGCGATGCCCACCACAAACAACATAAAAAACAAGGCCGTAACAGCCGCCATGCAGCGCACGGCTTCGGCAAAGCATTGCAGCAGCTTATGGCAATACTCCAGCCCGCCGATCCCGGCAAGCCAGCCGCAGCAGGACAGAAAAAGCAGATGTATCAGCAGCCCGAGATACAAGGGCGCAAATTCTGCCCCGATGCTGAGCAATGCGGCAATGCCAAGGGTGCTTTTGAGCAACTGCATCCCGGCCAGCACTGCATCTGCCGCGTTGCTCAGCGCCTGCCCTACAATGGGCACACTGCCGGTCAGCAGCTGTCCCAGATGGGAGGCTGAACGATCCAGCTGCACCGTGACTACGCGCTGAATGCTCATCAGGGCGGCGAACGCTTTGCCTGCCCAGCCGATGGCCTGCCGCAGCAGCCGCCCGGTCAGAGTGCAGCCCTCGAACAGGCTTTTGCGGGAACTGATGCCGCAGGCCATGCTGATGGCAAGGTAGCTGCGCAGCAGCGGCTGCAGCCAGAGGGTGACCGCCTGTGCGATAAAACACAGCACCGTGAGCAGAAAGCCGTTTGCAGCCGCTCCGGCGTTCCATTCACCGCCAGCTGCCAACACGCCGCTGTATACCGGCAAAAAGCCCAGCAGATAACTTTTCCACCCGGCCATCCGGGTGCACAGGGCAGCGGCAAGCTTGTCCAGCTCCTGCCACAATAGAACGCCGCAGCCGCCGGCAGCCGCCAGCTCCAGCAGTGCTCTGTCGGCAGTGTCCTGCAAGAGAAATGCAAGTCCAGCTGCCAGCGACAAAAACAGCAGAACATCGGCATATTGTTGCATCGTATCCCGCAGCAATTGCACCGGTTCGGCGGCAAACAAACGCACAAGGGTGCCAAGCGGGTCTGCCGCAAACTGCTCGGCCTGTACAGGTGCCTTGTCGAGATAGGTTTGCCACGGTGTGGCTTCTGCTGCCGCAGCTTTCAGAGCGGTTTTGCTGCACAGAAAACCCAGCGTTGCCATGCAAATGATAAGGCCGCATTTTTTCATCCTGCCAACCCCCAGATCGTCTGGAATATCTGTTCCAGCAGCGGCCATACTGCTGCCAGTACGAGACACCGCCCCGCCAGCCCGGCGCACCATGCAAGAGTATCTGCTCCTGCTTCCTCGCAGAGGGTGCGGACGTAATCTGCCAGCAACAGGATGCCCGCGCTGCGCAAAAGGCAGGAAAAGGCTTGCGCATTGGTGCGCTGCCCCAGCTGTACCATTGCTTGCAGTACCCCGCGCAGCGGCTGTGCCAGACGGAGCAACAGCCACACCGCAGCACCCAGCGAAAGCAGCAACGCAAATGCCGGGGAATACCGCTGCAATAGAACTCCCGCAAAGGCCATCAGCAGCAGCGCAGTCAGCACCGGAACCGCCGCGCTCATAGCGCAAACAGAGACCGGATGGTGGCAAACAGGGTGCTGATCTGCTTGACGAGAATGGAGAGCACTACCACAAGCCCCGCCAATGTGGTCATCATGGCCTGATCCTCCCGCCCGGAGCGGATGAGCAGCTGATTAAGTACTGCTACGATGATGCCGATGGCCGCAATTTTGAACACAAGTTCGATATCCATCCGTTTCTCCTTTGTTCTGTACAGCTTTTACCAAAAGAGCAGCGCCAGCATCATACCGCCAGCCAACCCCAGACGGTGCGGCAAACCGGCCTGCCGCTGTGCTGTGCGGCGTGCCTGCTGTAAATAGTCCTCAAACCGCGCCGTATAGTAACCCAGCCGCTCGCATTCCTGTGCGGCCTCTGCGCGGCCGATTCCGCTAAAGCACTCTGCAAAGCAGGCACGCTCCTCTGCTGAAAGCTGCCACGGTGCAGGCAACTGCTGCAATGTACCGCCGGGATTTTGTGGCAAAAGGCCCTCGCGGCAAAGCTGCCGGCAGAGGCTTTGCAGGTCTGCCCGGCGGTACTGTATCTCCTGCCGGATGCGCTGTAATAACGCGATGGTGCCCTGCAAGGCAGCAAGGTGCAGACTTGTCTGAGCCTGTACCGCATCCCCCGCCAGCCAGCCGCACAGTGGGAGCAAAAGCAGGCCAAGCCCGTGCAGAAGGCCACTCATACGGCGCACACTTCCCGGATGCAACCCGGTGTCTCCCGCCCGGCAAGGATGACCAGCTGCCGCAGCATCCCGCGCTGCAACAAAGCCTGCACCTGCGGGCGGCACTGTGCCTGTGCAGCATCCGGCGCGTGGATACTGGCAATAAAATCCACCCCGCTGAAAAAGCCCTGCTCCAGTGCCATCGTTTCCTCCAGACTGCCCAGCTCGTCCAGCAGGATCACCTGTGGTGCCAGCGTACGCAGCGCCATCTGGACGGCGCGGGCTTTATCCACCCCGCCAATGCGCTCCAGCGGCGGAAGCGGCCCTTCCGGCGGGAAAAGCTCGCCCCGCTCGTCTATCACGGCCACCAGACGCTGCCGCTCGGCCAGCGTCCGGGCGATAGTGCGCAACAGGGTGGTCTTGCCGCTGCCGGGCTCTCCCACCACCAGCAGCCCGGTAAAGTGCTGTTCCAGCAGCTTGTCCAGCGCGGGCGGCAAAGGGATAACACAACTGCGTGCGATCCGCAGGTTGAGCGAAGTGACCTTTTGCAGAGCGATGCACTGCCCTTCCCGCTGTACGAACTGCCCCGCCACGCCCACGCGGTTGCCGACAGCAGTGGTCAGGTAGCCCTCAGCAAGCTCCCTTTCGTGGGTGTGCACCGAGCCGTTGCAAAGGGTGTGAAATATCTCTTCTATTTGCAGCGCATTCAGCCTCATTGCAGCCAGCTTTGGAGGGCAGCCCGGCAGTGCCGAAGCAGGGCATTGCCGTCCCTGTACAGTAAATGTGACCGCACAGCCAGTGCGCAGCCTCAGCTCCTGTATGCGCACTGCCGTTTGTACGGGCAGCTGTGCCAGCGGCGCTGCAAGCCAAGCGGGAAGGGCTCTGACAGCCTGATAATACTCGTCCACTTTGGTTTCTCCTTCCACGAAAGCTTTGTGCTAGCATTGTATGCGCTTTGTGCGTCATTAGAACCGGGAACCGGGAACGGGCAAACAAAAAAGCCTCTGCAACAGCATTGCAGAAGCTTTTGAAATTACTTGTATTTCGGCATTTAAGAGGGCGCTTTAAGTCGTTTCCTGTTCTGCCGGAGCATCCTGCAGCATAGCAAGAAATTCCTGCTCGGTCAGCACAGGCACGCCCAGCGCCTGTGCCTTGGTCAGCTTGGAGCCCGCCGCTGCACCGGCCACCACATAGGCCGTTTTTTTGGAGACCGAGCCACTGGCTTTGCCGCCGTTTTTCACGATCAGCGCCTCGGCTTCGTTGCGGGAGAGGGTCTCCAGCGTACCGGTGACCACCAGCGTTTTGCCCGCCAGTTTATCTCCCTTCGGCTCGCCCTTCCACTGCATATTGACCCCCGCATCTGCAAGGCGATGCACCAGATCGGTGGTGCCTTCCTTGGCAAAGAACTCCACCACACTCTGCGCCATCACGCCGCCGAAGCCGTCGATCTGACTGATCTGCTCTGCGGTGGCTTCCCGGATGGCCTGCAGTGTGCCGAAATGTTCTGCCAGCAGCGCGGCTGCCTTATCGCCGATGTTGCGGATGCCAAAACCGAACAAAAGCTTATCCAGATTGTTTTGCTTGGAGGCAGTAATAGCTTGCAGCAGATTGTCCGCGCTTTTCTCCTTGAATTTGTCCAGCTCCAGCAGCTGTTCCCGGGTCAGCGTGTAGATATCTGCTGCGGAATGCACCAGTTCCTTTTCCACCAATTGGGTGGCCACCGCCTCGCCCAGACCCTCGATATCCATGGCATCCCGGGAGGCAAAATGGATGATGTTGCGCAGTGCTTGTGCCGGACACTCCGGGTTCACGCAGCGCAGGGCAGCTTCGTCCTCCAAGTGCACCACCGGCGCACCGCAGGAGGGGCAGACCGTAGGCATGGTGTAGGGTTCAGCCCCCTCTGCATGATGGGTGACCCCGATGACCTCCGGGATAATATCGCCCGCTTTGCGCACCTGAATGGTGTCCCCGATGCACAGCCCGAACTGTCGGATGAAGTCCTCGTTGTGGAGAGTGGCGCGAGCTACCGTAGTGCCTGCCAGAAACACCGGGTCAAAGCAGGCGGTGGGGGTAAGCACACCGGTGCGCCCCACAGCCACCTCGATGCTGCGCAGGGTGGTCTCCTTGACCTCCGGCGGGTATTTGAAGGCGATGGCCCAGCGCGGGAATTTGTTGGTGGAACCCATCAGCTCCCGCTGCGCAAAATCGTTCACCTTGATAACAGCACCGTCCATGTCAAAGTCCAGCTTGGAGCGGTTCTGCCCGATGTTCTCAATCTCGGCAATGGCGTCCTCGATATCATGCACCACATGGTAGCGCGGCGATACCGGCAGGCCAAGGCTTTTGAGGTAATCCAGACTTTCGGAGTGCTTGGTCAGGGTCTTGCCCCGGATCTGCTGCACATTGAACACAAAGATAGAAAGCCCACGGCTGCCGGTGATGCGGGCGTCCTTTTGCCGCAGAGATCCGGCTGCTGCGTTGCGGGGATTTTTAAAAGGTGCTGCACCCTGCAATTCCTGCTCGGCGCACAGGTGCTGAAAGGCCTCGTGGGGCATATATACCTCGCCGCGTACCTCCAGAAACTCCGGTGCGTCTTTAAGAGTCTTGGGGATGCTGCGGATGGCACGCACGTTTGCGGTAACATCCTCGCCCACCACGCCGTCACCGCGGGTGGAGGCGCGGACGAGCTGTCCATTCTCATACTCCAAGCTGCAGGAAAGGCCATCGATCTTGATCTCTACGACATACTCCGGCTCTACTCCGGCCTCGCGGACGCGGCGGTCGAAGTCCCGCAGCTCGTCAAAGGAAAATGCATCCAGCAGACTTTCCATCTTGACGGCATGGGTCACCTTGGGCAGCTTGCTGCTGGCGGTGCCACCCACCTTCTGGGTGGGCGATGCTGCTGTGACCAGCTGGGGAAACTGCGCTTCCAGTTCCTTCAACTCCCGCGTCAGGGCATCGTATTCAAAATCCTCCAGCTCCGGCGCATCCTGATCGTAGTAAAGTCGGTTGTTTTTCTCAATAATTGCGCGCAGTTCTTTCACACGCTTTTTTGCATGTTCCAGTTCCAAATATTCCACTCCCCCGCGATATGATTTTGTTTTCTGCCTGCTGTGCCCAATGTGACTTACAGAGCGCAGGTTGACCCGGGCAGAAAACATTCTGATTCTATAGACTGTACTTCAGTATACCACATCCATGGATGGTCTGCAAAGAGTAAAATACAAATCGTATTTTTAAGATGTTTTTCAGAAATGAAATCGATGTCAGCATGGTACTTATGTTGATTTTTAATCTCTTTCGAAAGATACTAGGTGTATACTTGCCGTATTTTGCAGCGTCAATACGTCTTATTTTGCAAATTTTCTTTTCTGCCTTTTCGGTAACTCTTTGCATTGTTTTTCTGCGCAACACGAACGAAAAGCGCTCCATTCCCGGCGCGGCAGCTCGTACCGTCCGGGAATGGAGTGCTTTTTTCCGATTATTTACAGCCTTACGCTCAGGTGGCCGGGATCAGCAACCGCTGTGCCTGCGGCAGACAGGCAAGTTCCTCTTCCAGCTGGTTTGCCGCAAGGATCTGCGCCGGGGCCACATGGAACCGCCGGGCCACTGCAAACACCTCCTCCCCGGCCTGCGCGTAGTAGATACGCAAGGCGATCTCGGGGTCGGTATCGGGCAGCGGGTCGCCAAGGGTGATACTGCCGATGACCGGGCTGGTGGTGCAGCCTAAAATCGTGCCCTCTGCCCGGACTGTAATCGTAGCTTCCAGTGTGCCGCCCGCACAGGTGCATTGCACGTTCTCGGTGCTCAGCCAACATTCCGGCACAAGCACCGTTCCCTCCGGCGGCGTAATGGGCAGCGGGACAGCGACCTCCAAGGTTTTTTCGTAGCTTTCCAGCTCGCCGAGGGTGTTCTCTGCAAGGGCTGTTACCACCGCCTTTGCGGCAAGCACCCAGCCCTCCCCTTTTTGGACGGCCTGCTGAGGGCCGTAGTGCACAAAACAGGCCCGCAGCTGCGCCCCTGCATCCGGAAGAGGTCCGGAGCCTGTGGCGGTGGCGGTATCATTCAGGGTGCAGAGCAACTGCTCTGTGACGAGCGGCTGCGGTGTGAGTTCCGTTTCAAACCGGGTGGAAAAAGCATCCACTGCCACCTGCAGCTGATAGCTGCGCCATGCCCGCAGGTGCAGCATGACATTTGCCGTCAGCTGGGCGGCGGCGCTTTCTGCCTGTGACAGGGTAAACCCCACCGGCTCTGCCACGCACAGACAGCGGCAGTCCTCGGTGATGCCCTCTAAATCTATTACCTGCTGGAAGGGCAGCGCCGCCGCCTGACTTTGCAGGGCCGTGTCCCCTTCTGCCCGCCATGCACACTGCACCCGCAGTTCCCCCTTGACAACAGCTTTACCGGCAAGCAGCTTTACCTCTGCCACACAGGCGTTACCGGTAATATCCAGTACAGCCGCGGGGGGCTTTGCGAAGACAAGTTCTCCCTCTAAGGTAACAAGCTTATCCAACACGGCCACACTGCGCACGCCTTGCAGGGTGCGCAGCTGCTGCTCGATGCCGCCATCTGCCAATGCGGTGATCACCTCGGTCTTGCACTGGGTGTGCACCGTGACCACCAGCCCATAGGCGCCCCGCACCTCGATGCGGCGCGGGTCTGCCGCGCGGGTGTTGAGGTACTCTGTCTGCCCTTCCACCACGGCTGTCCATGCCGTAAAGGTAAGCTCCGGCAGTTCCAGCTGCCGGGTGAAGGGCAGCTTTTGCTCGGTCTGGCACAGGTCTTTTTCTGCTTCGCTCTGGTAAAACACCGTGCAGCGCAGATAGCCCTCTAAGGTAAGTCTGCCCGGTTGCAACTGCCGCTGCAGAACAACCGGGCGGACAAAACACTTGACCAGCTTACCCACCGGCGGCAGGTCATCCGAGATGCGGATATCGGTCTCCAGCGGAAGTTCTGCTTTTACGGTACAGCCTGCCCCGCCCTGCGGCAGCGTATCCCGGAATATCTTCAGTTCCATGTGCAGTGTGCTCCTTTCCCTGTCCGTTTCCGTAAGAGTGTATGCGGCAGCAGGCGACGGTATGCCGGCAGTAAAAGGCCGGTGTGCAGCAGCTTTGCCACACACCGGCCTTTTTTGGATTCAGTTCTCTTTGCGGATGCCGAACAGCTTGCGCAGAATGCCGCACAGCGCTTTCGGGCTGCGAATGACCACTACCTGCATCTCCACCCCGCCTTTCGCTCATGTTTACCCCATTATAGCGTCTGACGGGCAAAAATGTTCCGGGAAGAGGTTTAATCTGCGATGGTCTCCACCACCACAAGCGCGCCCTGCCGTGTGCTGATGGTGATGCAGTCCGATCCTTCGGCATATTCGTTGCTCACGCCCAGCGGATAGCCTGCTGTGAGCACGGCATCCTCTAACTCATAGAAGGAGCCTTTTTCATACACGCCCTCGGCGCGTCCCTCCATGGGGAAGGCGGAGAAGTAGAAGAACTCCTCCTTGGGATAGCGGCGGCTCTCGCCCGGCAGCACAAAGGTGATGCGGGAGCGCTCGTCCTGCAAGGCAGCGCGGATGCCGCGCTGCTCCAGCCCAAGGCCGGTGCACAGGTTTGCAAGGGTGTGCTCCACCCGCTTGCCGCCCAGTGCGCCCAGCAAAAGCACCTCGTCAAAGCCCTTTTGCGCCGCGAGCTTTGCGGCATACTCGGTATCGGTGTCGTCCTTGACGTGGGGTAAAACGACGATATCGTCCGCATTCTGCTGCGGACAGGGAGCGGAATCAAAATCGCCTACAATGATATCCGGCTTGCAGCCCAGCCGTTCGCAGTTGCGGTAGCCCGCATCGCAGGCAATGATAAAATCATCGCTGCGCAGCAAGCGCTTAAGTTCCGGCTGCACCGGGCAGGCGGAAAGGATCACACAACGGGACATCTCATTCTTCCTTCCGTATTACACTTTCGGGCGCTGCCAGTCCTTGACATCCTTTACCTCGTCGTACATGGCGCAGTAGCTGTCGTACCGGGTCTTGGAAAGTTTGCCCTCTGCCAGCGCTTCCCGCACAGCACAGCCTTTTTCGCTGCGGTGGGAGCAGCCGGTAAACTGGCACTGACCAAGATAAGGGCCAAATTCCGGGAAGGCGTGCTCCAGATTCTCCTTGGGGATGAACCCGGCACGATTCGCCTCCAAGCTGGCAAAGCCCGGCGTGTCGGCGATGCGTCCGCCGTAGGCTTCAAAGATGGTCACCTCACGGGTTGTGTGGCGGCCGCGTCCCAACTTCTGGCTGATGGCGCTGGTCTCGCGGGCAGCGTCCGGCAGCAATGCGTTCAACAGGGTGGATTTACCCACACCGGAGTTGCCGCAGAAAGCGCACAATCTGCTGTTGATCCACTGCTTTACTTCGTCCAGACCTGCACCGCTTTCGTAGTCGATACGGATAAACGGCAGGGTGGACTTTGCATAGGCATTTGCCAGAAAATCCGCCTCGGCAAGGTCACTTTTGGTGCACACCACCACCGGCTGTACGCCCTTATCCACCGCAATGGCCGAAAGCTTATCCAGAACCAGCGTACTGGGGGTAGGCTGGGTGGTGCTTGCCACAAGAAACAGCACATCCAGATTTGCCACCGGCGGGCGCACAAAAACGTTTTTGCGTGGCGCGATCTGCGCAATGACCGCTGCGTCATTCTCGGTCTCCAGCGTCACCTCATCCCCTGCCACGGGGGTGATCTTCTGCTTGCGGAAGATGCCGCGGGGTTTGCACTCCACGATGCCATCCGGCGTTTTTACATAGTAAAAGCCGCCAATGCCTTTTACGATATAACCGTTCATGCATATCCTCCGTCAGCTCAGCAGCGAGGACCACCAGTCCAGAATACCGCCGCCTGTGGAGCTGCTGCTGGAGCTCGGCTCGCTGCTGCCGCCGGTGCTCTCACCGCCGGTAGAACCTTCGCCCGTGGTGCCGGAAGTAGTGCCATCGCCACCCGGCTGCTCCGGTTCCTGTACCGGTGCAGCGCCCGCGCTGACCACAACGTTTACGCGGCTGTTCAGTTTTGCGGTAGTACCTGCCGCAGGGTTCTGGCTGAGCACCGTACCTGCGGGCTGGTCGCTGTATTCTTCACTCTGGCTGCCAAGCCCCAGATGGTTCTGCACCAGCAGGGTGCGGGCATCATCCACCCTCATGCCGGTAAGCGAGGGCACCTTGGTGGTGGTGGACACCTGCGGACGACTGATATAGAGGATGACCGTAGAGCCTGCCGCCACCTGCGTACCGGCGGCAGGGTCGGTGCGGATGACCGCACCGGAGGCCACCGAGGTATCCACAGCCTGCGTGACCAGCACCGAAACGCCCAGTGCCTTGAGCTGCTGTTCGGCATCGGTCTGCACATAGTTGGTCAGGTCCGGCACGGTGACATACTGGGTGCCAAGACTAACGGTCAAAGTCACGCTCTGACCCTCGCGGACGGTGCGGCCGGATACCGGCGACTGCTTATAGATATAACCGGCCGCATAGTTGCTGTTATACTCCTCTTCCCACTCTGGGGAGATCTGGCCGGATGCAATCTGATCCGTAGCCATGGCCTGCTCTTTGGTCATGCCGATATAATCCCCAAGGGTGACATCGGCCTTGCTGTTCATCAGGTTGGAGGAGTCGTTCAGGATCATCCAGCACAGTGCCATGCAGGCCAGTGCAAAGGCAATGGTGATGCCGAACAAGGCCGGCAAAAAGACAGTGCGGCGTTTTTTGCCCGGTTTTCCCTTGCCTTTTTTGCGGGGTGCGGGCTGTTCGTTCTGACGGATCGCGCGGTTCTGGTTCATGGTACGTTTCACCACCTTTTCGGGCGCTTCTTCTGTAATATACTGATATTCAAACAGCACGGAGGGGTTCTGCACATAGGTGTCCAGTGCTTCCAGCATCGCCCGTGCCGAAGGGTAACGGTTCTGGGGGAGCTTTGCCATAGCCTTTTCGGTGATCTCCACCAGCGCATAGGGCACTTCCGGTGCCAGTTCGTGCAGCGAGCGGGGCTCGTCCGAGATCTGCTTGATGGCAACCTCAACCACGTCATCGGCATCAAAGGGCAGATGTCCGGAAAGCATCTCGTACATCATGACGCCCACAGAGTAGATGTCGCTGGTGCGGTCGGTCTCGTCTCCTTTTGCCTGCTCCGGGCTGATATAATGCACGCTGCCCATTGCCTTGCCGGCCAGCATCTGGTTATCTGCCCGGGAAATGCGGGCGATACCGAAGTCCATCATGCGCAGCTGGCCGTTATCCAGCAGCATAATATTCTGGGGCTTGATATCCCGGTGCACGACGCCGTTGGCGTGGGCATGCTCCAGCGCCTTGAGGATCTGGGAGATGAAGTGCACGGTCTCCCGGCTGGAAAGCTTGCCGCCCCGCTCGTTGAGGTACTCCCGCAGGGTCATGCCGTCCACATATTCCATAACAATATACTGCAGATGGTCGTTGACCGAGACATCGTACACCTTAACGATATTGGGGTGATTCAGCAGTGAGATGGCCTTGGATTCGTTTTTAAAGCGGCGCACAAGATCCGGGTCGTGCATATACTCCCGCCGCAGCACCTTGACGGCCACCACAGTCCCGGCAGGCACAGGACCGTTCTGTCCTCGCATGACCGCCTTATACACGTTGGCCATGCCGCCGGAGCCGATCAGCTCCTGCACCTCGTACAGACCGTCCAGTCTTTTACCGATCAGGTTATCCATGGCGCACCTCCATCGGCTCTACTCCCACCAGCAGGGCGGTAATGTTATCCGGGCCGCCGTTTTCGTTGGCAGTACGGATCAGAACGTCCGGCAGATCGTAAAAAGACCCACTGCGCAGCAGTTGCTCCAGCTGCTCTGTGGGTACGGCATTGGTCAGGCCGTCCGTGCACAGCAGCAGAACATCCCCTGCCTGCAGCGCTACGGTGGTGAACTCCGGCTCCAGCCGGTAATCCACGCCCAGCGCCCGGGTGATGATGTTTTTCTGCGGGTGATGCTCTGCCTGCTCCTGCGTGATGGTGCCGCAATCCACAAGCTCCTGCACATAGGAGTGGTCGTGGGTCAGCTGCGCCAGCTTACCGTCCCGGTACAGGTAGGCGCGGGAATCGCCCGCGTGGCTCAGATAGGCCTTGCCGCCGCGCACCAGAGCGCAGACGGCGGTGGTGCCCATACCGGCCAGAGACTCCTCCCGCAGTGCCTTCTGGAACACATAGCGGTTGGCACTGAGCAGCGCCTTTTTCAGAAAAGTCTCCTCTTCGCCGGGGATGCACTGGTTGTACTGCTCCTGAAAGCAGCGCTCGATGACGCTGCACGCACACTGCGAGGCTTCCCGCCCGCCACGTGCGCCGCCCATGCCATCGCATACCAGCGCCCATGCTGCATCGCCGGGCAGTTCCCCGGCACGGTAATCATCCTGATTGTCCTGCCGGACGCGCCCCACGTCCGTTTTTCCTGCAAGTTTCATAGGTTTCTCCCTCTGTTTATGCCTTGCCGTTCATTTCGTCGCGGCGCAACTGGCCGCAGGCGGCGCTGATCTCGCTGCCAAGGCGGCGGCGCACCGTAGCGTTTACGCCAAGACTTTCAAGCTTTTGCTGGAACCGGCGCACATTGGCTGCATCCGTAGCGGAGTACGGACTGCCGTCCACTGGGTTGATGGGGATCAGATTTACATGAGCACCCATGCCCCGGATCAGGTCTGCCAGCTGCTTTGCGCAGATATCAGAATCATTGACACCGCGCACCATGGAATATTCAAAGCTGACCCGGCGGCCGGTAGTCTCCTGATACCGGCGCACGGTCTGGATCAGCTGCTCCACCGGGTAGGCATCGTTGACCGGCATCATACTGCTGCGGATCTGGTTGGTGGGTGCGTGCAGCGAGATGGAAAGGGTGAGCTGCAGTTTTTTCTCCGCCAGCTGGTCGATCTTGGGCACAAGGCCGCAGGTGGAAAGGCTGATGTTGCGCATGCCGATATTGACGCCCTCGGGCGAGGTGATATTCTCCAAAAAGCGCATCACTTCGTCAAAGTTGTCCAGCGGCTCGCCGATGCCCATGAGCACGATATGGGAGATGCGCTCGCCGATATCTTTCTGGGCAGTGTAGATCTCGGAGCAGATCTCGCCTGCTTCAAGGTTGCGCACCCGCCCCGCCTGTGTGGAGGCGCAGAACCGGCAGCCCATGCGGCAGCCCACCTGTGTGGATACGCACACGGTATTGCCGTAGTGGTAACGCATGACAACGGTCTCGATGCAGTTGCCGTCCGCCATGCGCAGCAGATACTTCACAGTACCGTCCTTGGCCTCCTGACGGCGCTCGATCTGCGGTGCAGCGATATAAAAGGTTTCTTCCAGCTTTGCCAGCAGGGTCTTGGGCTGGTCGGTCATGGCAGAAAACTCGGTGACCAGCTTCTGGTGCACCCAGTGGAAGATCTGCTTTGCCCGGAAACCCGGCTGCCCCAAAGCTTTCAGTTCAGCAGTCAATTCTGCCAGCGTCAGAGAAGAAATACAGCGTTTTTGTTCCATTCTGTTCTCCTATAAGAGGATACGACCCACAAAGGTCATGCTTATTGTGTTGCGGCGGCTTTTTGCAACACGCACAGGAAAAAGCCGTCCATGCCGGTGCGGGTGGGCACCGAAAGGCAACCATGCTCCCCTGCCGTCATTCCGGCGGGCAGCGGCACCTCCGGCGCGCAGACCGCAAATTCCGGGTGGCGCTGCAAAAAGGCTGCGATCTGCTGCTGATTTTCTGCCGGGTCGATGGTGCAGGTGGAGTAGACCAGCCGTCCGCCCGCCTTGAGCAGCGCCGCAGCGGTATCCAGAATTGCCGCCTGTGTGGCAAGCAGTTCTGCCTGCCGGGCAGCTTCCAGCTTTTTATAGCGCAGATCCGGCTTTTTTGCCAGAATGCCCAAGCCGCTGCAAGGCACATCCGTCAGGATGCGGTCTGCCATGGGCAGTGCAGGGTTCGGCTTGGTGGCATCATTACAAAGGGTGTGCACCCCAGTAAAGCCCATGCGATCCACAGCGGTGCGGATCAGCCCCACACGGTTCTCTGCTGCATCGCAGCTGTACAGCTCTCCTGTACCCTGCATCTGCTCGGCCAGCAGAACGGTCTTGCCGCCGGGGGCTGCGCACAGATCCAGCACCGTCTCGCCGGGGGCTGCGCCCACGCAAAGGGCTGCCAGCTGGCTGGCCTGTCCCTCCACATGGTAGTAGCCCTGCCGGAACAGTTCGTTGTCTGCCGGACTGCCGGCAAATCGTGCCAGCACGCTGCCGGGCACAATACCCTGCCGCACCTCTGCTGCGCCCTGCTCTGTAAGCAGCGCGCACAGCTGTGCAGCGCTGGCCTTGAGGGGGTTTGCACGCAGACTGGTCAAACCGCCATCGGCCTGATAGGTCAGGATGCCCAGTGCTTCATCCGGGTAATTTTTGTGGAGGAATTCCGCCACATCCCGTCCGGCAGAGCCTAAAACCATCAGGCGCTGGATCTCGTCCGTAAAAACGGCAGCGTCCAGATCATAGCCGCAGGCCTTGCGCAGCACGGCATTGACAAGGCCGGAGGCGCTGGATTTTTTAAAAGTGCGGGTCAGCTTGACTGCCTCGTTCACCGCAGCAGAGGCAGGAACCTGCATATAGCGAGCCTGTGCCAGTGCAGCGCGTAAAATTTCCCGCACGGGTGCATCCAGCTTTGCAAGACCCTTGGGCAGAAACTGCTCCAGAATATAGTCCAGTGTGCCGCGATGCTCCAGCACGGTGTAGAAAATGGCACTTGCAAAGGCCTTATCCCGACCTTCCAGCTTCTGGCGCCTGAGTTCTGCGTCCAGCACCAGATTGGAAAAGCCATCCTGCTCCTGCCGTACCAGTGCGGCGACTGCCGCCGCACGCGGATTTGCGGCCATCAGAGACTATCCCCCGTTTTCAGACGCAGACCCGCTGCAAAGGCAGTGCCGTCCATAGGCTTTTTGCCCTCCGGCACGACCTCCAGCAGCTGGATAGCCCCCTCGCTGCAGGCTACGGTCAGGGGCTTTGTGGCCAGCACCGTGCCAGGGGCTTCGCCATGAGCGACAGCCACACGGCAGGACATCACCTTGAGCTTTTTGCCGCCAGAGGTGATGAACCACGCACCCGGCCAAGGGTTCATGCCGCGCACCCAGTTGTGGATATGGGCGGCAGTGTCGATCAGGTGGAACTCTGCCATCTCCTTGTTCAGCATGGGGGCAAGGGTGGCGTTTTCGTGGTCTTGCGGCACAGCCGTCAGAGTACCTGCAGCGATCTGAGGAATCGTTTCACACAGAGCTTCGGCACCCACAGCGGTAACGCGGTCGAACAATTCACCGCTGGTCTCCTCGGGGTCGATGGTGATTTTTTTGCAGTACAGCACATCGCCGGTATCCAGCCCCTCATCCATCTGCATGATGGAAACGCCAGTCTCAGCGTCACCGTTCAGCACCGACCACTGCACCGGGGCGCTGCCGCGATACTTCGGCAGCAGCGAAACGTGCAGATTGATGCAGCCGTAGCGGGGCATTTCCAGCACGGACTTCGGCAGAATGCAGCCATAAGCCACCACCACGATCAGTTCCGGGGCAAGGGCGCGGATAGTGTCATCCTCGCTGCCGTCCCGCAGGGTGCGGGGCTGGAACACGGGCGTACCATGCGCCAGTGCGACCTCCTTGACCGGCGGCGCGGTGAGCACCTGCTTGCGGCCGACAGGCTTATCCCGCCGGGTGTATACGGCACAGATGTCGTGCCCGGCAGCATACAGGGCTTTCAGGCACTCGGCAGCAATATCCGGCGTACCCATGAACAAAATGCGCATCAGTTGTTTCCTTTCGCTTCGCGGGCGGCCTTTTTGCCTTCCTCGGTATCCTCATAGAAGTACTCGCTGGACTCCATGATGGTGATGCCATCCAGATGGTCGTTCTCGTGCTGGATGCAGCGGCCCAGCAGGCCATCGGCTTCCAGCTCGAACCATTCGCCGTTGCGGTCCTGCGCACGCACCTTGACGGCAACCGGGCGGGTCACAGCGCCGTTGTGCCCCGGGAAGGACAGGCAGCCCTCGTAGGCCGTCTCTTCCTCCTCAGAAACAGCAAGGATCTCGGGGTTGACGAAATCAATGAACTTGTACTCGTAATCCTCGGGGATCTCCTCCGGGGCGTCGGTGGTGTCCCACACCACGAACAGGCGGCGCATCATACCCACCTGCGGGCCAGCCAGACCCACGCCGTCGGCGGCGATCATGGTCTCGCGCATATCGTCCAGCAGGGTGGCCAGACGGTCGTCAAAATTGGTCACAGGGCGGCAGACCTTGTTCAGGATGGGGTCGCCTTCTTTAACAATATTACGGATAGCCATAATGGTACCTCCAGTTTTATCAGATGTCTCCGTCCGAGTGCAGGTCTACCACGACCGATGCCTTGGACGGCAGTTTTTCTTTTTCATACAGTGCCAGCGTACTGCGCACAAGGTCGCGGAAACGGCGGTCGTTGCGGCACTTGACGGTGAGCTTATAGCGGTAGGTGTCGTTGATCTTTTCAATGCTGCCGGGCGTAGGGCCCAGAATGCGCAGGGGCAGATCCGGCTGCTTGGCCGCCTGCTGCCCTAAAAGCGCCGAGAAACGGGCAGCGGCGCGCGCCACCTCGTTCTCCCTTGCACCGGCAAAGCCAATGACGCACAGCCCGCAGAAGGGCGGGTACAAGCCAAGCTTGCGGTAAGCGATCTCCTGCTCGTAGAAGGCATCATAATCCTGTGCAGCGGCAAGGGTGAGCACCGGGTTGTCCGGGTCGGTGGTCTGGATGATGGCAAAGCCGGGCTCTTTTGCGCGGCCGCTGCGTCCCACCACCTGTGTGATCAGGCTGAACACGTTCTCGTATGCCCGGAAGCCCTGCGCGAACAGCAGCGAATCAATGCCCAGAACACCCACAAGGGTCACGTCCTCGAAGTCCAGACCCTTCGCCACCATCTGGGTGCCCACCATGATATCGTATTCATGCGCTGCAAATTTGGCAAGCAGCTTCTCGTGGGCGTCCTTGGCGGCGGTAGAGTCCTGATCCATGCGCAGCACCCGCGCCTCCGGGAAGAGCTTTGCCAGTTCCTCCTCGGCCTTTTGGGTGCCAAAGCCCCGGTACTGCAGCTTGCCGCCGCAGGCCGGGCAAAGGGTGGGCGGCGGCTCCTGCTGGGAGCCGCAGTAGTGGCACAGCACCTTATGCGCTGATTTGTGGTACACCATGGGCACGCTGCACTTGGGGCACTTGAGCACCTCGCGGCAGTCCTCGCACTGGGCAATGGTCTGGTAGCCCCGGCGGTTGAGCAGAAGAATGGTCTGCTTTTCTGCCTCAAGATTGCGGCGGATGGCATCCTCCAGCGCAAGGCTGATCTCGCGGGGATTGCCTGCTGCCAGCTCTGCCCGCATATCCACGATCTGCACGCTGGGCAGCGGGTTGCCGCCGTAGCGCTTGGTCAGGCGCACCAGCTGGGTGCGTCCGTTCTGTGCAGCGTAGAAGCTCTCGGTGCTGGGGGTGGCACTGGCCAGAAGCAGCAGGGCGCCGTTTTCGGCGGCACGCTGCCGGGCGACCTCGTGGGCAGAGTAGCGTGGTGCGGATTCCGACCGGTAGGTGTGCTCCTGCTCCTCGTCAATGATGATAAGGCCGATGTTTTCCAACGGCGAAAACACCGCGCTGCGGGTGCCGACCACGATATCTGCACCGCCGTCCTGAATCATCTGCCATTGCAACAGACGCTCGGTGTGGTTGAGCGCGGAGTGCTGCACCGCCACGCGGCGGCCGAACTGTCCTTTGAGCCGCAGGATCATCTGCGGGGTCAGGCTGATCTCCGGCACCAGCACCAGCGCCTTGCGGCAAAGTTCCAGACAGCGGGAAATCAACTTTAAAAACACCAGCGTCTTGCCGCTGCCGGTCACACCGTACAACAGCGCCGAATGGGGTGCGGCATCTTCTAGCTTGGGCAGCAGCGTGTCGTAAGCAGCTCGCTGCTGTTCGGTGAGGGTAATAGGGTCGTTACGCAGCGGGATGGAGGCGTACAGGTCGATGGACTTATTCACCTTGCTGCATTCCAGCACACCCTTGGTGCACAGGTTATCCAGCACCGCGCGGCTGATGCCTTTATCCTCCAGTTCGTTCAGGGTGCGAGAGCCGCCGCTCAGCAGCGCCACCGCCGCCAGCTGCTTTGCCGTAGGCTTTGGCTTTTGCGGCAGAGTGCCCACAAGCTTATAGGCATTTTCGGTGTGACGGGTAAGCTGCTTTTGCAGCACCGGGGTCACACCGTCTGCCGCCACGGCAGGCTTGTACTGTGCACCATACGGAATGACTGCCTTGACGGCCTCGTAGTAGGTGCAGAAGGTGCGTTCCTTTAAAAAATGCACCAGCCGCAGCAGCTCCGGGGTCAGGCAGGCCGAAGCCGGGGCTACGTCAAACAGATATTTCAGCTTGGAGTGCTCCGGCTCGGCATCGCAGGCCAGTACCACACCCATGCGGGCGCGGCTACCCTTGCCAAAGGGCACCAGCACCATGCTGCCAAGGCGCACCGCATTCTGGTGCTCCGGCAGAACAGCGTAGGTATACAGCTTATCAAAATGGAAGGTCGCATTGCTGACGGCAATGCCTACCGTTTTGGGCATTCGTCCAACTCCTTCAACGCTTGATTTTTCACTCCTGCAACCCGGCGCGCTGACAGATGACCTGATACAGCTCTGCGGCGCAGGGCTCGATTTGATTATTGACCAGCTTTACGGTAAACTTATCCTGCTCGGCCAGTTCCTGCCGGGCGGTGGCGAGACGCTCCTGAATGCTTTCCTCGGTCTCGGTGCCGCGGCCGCGCAGACGGTGCTCCAGTTCCTCCACAGAGGGCGGCAGCAGGAACACGGTGGTAGCGCCCGGGAACATCCGGCGGATATTGGCAGCGCCGTGCACGTCAATGACCAGCACGACTACCTTACCGGCCTCCAGCCGCTTTTCCACCTCAGACTTCAGGGTGCCGTAGTAGTTGCCGTTATAGAAGTTGTGCTCCACCACCTGATCGTTTTCCAGCAGTTGCTGGAACTGCTCGCGGGTGCGGTAGTAGTAGTCCACACCCTCCTGCTCGCCGGGGCGCGGGGCGCGTGTGGTGGCAGAGACAGTCTTTTCGATCTCGGGGTGTGCCTCGCGCAGTGCCTTGACCACGCTGTCCTTACCAGTACCGGCTGCACCGGAAACTACAAACAGAAATTTATCATTCGCCATGAGATGTTTCTTCCTCCATTGATGCTCTACCCTCCTGCCCGGCGGCGCGGCTTGCCACCGTTTCGGGCTGAAGGGCAGACAGCACGACATGATCGGAGTCCATGATAAGCACAGCCCGGGTGCTGCGGCCGTAAGAGGCGTCGATCAGCATCCCCCGCTCGCGTGCTTCCTTCACCAGACGTTTGACCGGTGCGGAGTCCGGGCTGACGACTGCCACCACGCGCCCCGCACTGACCATATTGCCAAAGCCGATGTTGATGAGTTTCATAGGCTCCTCCACAACATATTATTCCAGATTCTGGATCTGCTCGCGGATTTTTTCGATCTCCGCCTTCATATCCACCACAATACGGGTGATATCCAGATCCTGACACTTGGAGCCAATGGTGTTGGTCTCGCGGTTCAGCTCCTGAGTCAGGAAGTCCAGCTTGCGGCCCACGGGCTCGTCCAGCTGCAGGATATCGCGGTACTGGGCAATGTGGCTGCGCAGACGGACAGTTTCTTCATCCACGGCGGTCTTATCACCAAAAATGGCGGCTTCGGTCAGCACACGGGCGTCATCAATGTCACGATCCTGCAGGATGACCTTGAGTTTCTCGTACAGGCGGTTGGTGTAGTTCTCTACCCGGCCTACACTCAGGCTCTCCACTTTGCCGACGCACTGTTCCAGAAACACAAGACGGCTTTCCACGTCTGCCTTCATCTTGGCGCCCTCGGCAGCGCGCATCTCCACAAAGCGATCCAGCGCCTGCGCGGTGACGGCAGACACATCCTGCCACAGCTGTTCCTCGTCCACATCGGCGTGGCGGGTGGTCAGCACATCCGGGAAGCGGGTCAGAACGGCAGTGGACACATCATTTTTGACCCCCAGCTGCTCGGACAGGTCCCGCATGGCCTGCTGATAGCTGCGGGCAAGCTCCATGTTGACGGCGACCACGGTATCCGCTGCGTCCACGTTCTGGACGGTCATGCTAAGCTCTACCTTGCCGCGGGAGATCCGCTGGTTGAGCTGCTTTTTCAGGCGGCTGTCCAGAGAACTGCAGGTGCGCGGGATGCGGGAGGAATACTCGAAATAGCGGGAGTTCACGCTGCGCAGTTCCACAGTGATCTCGCGGCCATTGAGCACGGCAGTTCCCCTGCCGAAACCGGTCATGCTTAAGATCATACTAGCTCCTATTCTTTTGCGGTTTAACTTCGGTTTTTCTGTATAGGTATCCGCTTTGGGCACACAAGCCCATGTTACGATACATATAGCATCATTTTACTATTCTTTTCTGAAAAATTCAAGGTGCAGACTGCATCCGTGCAAAAAACACAGTTTTCATTTTTACTGCTGCGCAGCCAAAACAACATGGCTGCGGCAGTTACCGCTTTTCCAGAAGTTTTCCCCTTGTAAAAAATATAACCCCGCGTTTTCACGCAGGGCCATAACATCAGTTCGTCTTATAAACGCAGGTCACACTGGTTTGCAGGATATCTGCATTGAGCAGCGTGCGCTCCACCCAATGGATGTTGTCGGCAATGGTATCCAGAGAAACCTCGTATTCCTTGGCAATGCTTTCCATCGTGCGGTACTCGTAGCGATAGATCAAGGTCAGGATGAGCTTGTCCATCATAGAGATCTTGGTAAAGCGGGTCTTGCGCTTATGCTCCTGACGGTAAGCCTCATGCAGAGCCTTGAGCATCCGGTCAAATTCCAGCTTTGAAATGCCAAAATACAGTTGATAGTCCTGCTCCTGAAACTCAGCAATGCGCTGCTCCGGGATGCTTCGCATAGCATTTTCCTCCACATCATTTGTTGTATTGTACGGCTATACCAAACATTATAAAAGGTATTGGGCGGCAAGTCAATGTGTAAGCAGAAGTTTTTCCGGTATTACGCGACAGAGTGCGCCCTGCACCTTTGCCGACTGCACAAAAAAGGGCTACCGCACAGCATTTTGTGCAGCAGCCCTGAAAGGGACTTATTTATCAGACAGGATGGGACTGGTTGGTGTAGTCCACATGATCGCCGTCCACGCCCTGCTTTTTGGCATTGCGCTTATCGAAGAACTTGGGAGCGACCTGCGGGAACATTGCGTAGGTCAGCACGTCCTCTTCCTGCGTTGCCCACTTGGCAGCTTCGGCCTTCAGCTTGTCCATTTCGGGCGCCAGCGTGTCGGCAAAGCGGCAGGTAATGGGCTGCTCGTCGCCAAGGATCTTCTTGGTGAACTCGGGCTTGATCGGAGCGGGAGTCTTGCCGTAGTCGCCGTGGACCAGACCCTTGAACTCCTTGGTAACCATCTTGTAGCGCTCGCCCATGATGACGTTGAACACAGCCTGCGTACCAACGATCTGGCTGGTGGGGGTGACCAGCGGCGGGTAGCCTGCATCCTCACGAACGCGGGGGATCTCGGCCAGCACTTCGTCCAGCTTGTCTTCCTTACCGGCATCCTTCAGCTGCTTGAGCATGTTGGAGAACATACCGCCCGGCACCTGATACAGCAGGGTGTTGGCGTCCACGCCCAGGCTCTTGGGGCTGATCTGGCCGTTGGCGATGTACTTTTCGCGCAGCTTAGCAAAGTAAGCGCGCACGACGTTCAGCTGCTTCAGATCCAGACCGGTATCGTAGTCGGTGCCCTGCAGGGCAGCCACCAAGCTCTCGGTGGGCATATGGCTGGTGCCAAGGCTCAGGGGGCTCATGGCGGTATCGATGATATCGGCACCTGCCTCGATGCCCTTGAGGATGGACATGGAAGCCAGACCTGCAGTGTAGTGGCTGTGGATATCCACAGGGATGCTGACGGTCTCCTTCAGCTTCTTGACCAGATCATAGCAGGTATAGGGAGTGAGCAGACCTGCCATATCCTTGATGCAGATGGAGTTTGCGCCCATCTCCTCCAAAGTCTTGGCGTAGGCTGCAAAGTACTCGTTGTTGTGCACAGGGCTCAGGGTGTAGCTGATGCAGCCCTGCACATGAGCGCCTTCCTTGTTGGCAGACTTGATGGCAGTCTGCAGGTTGCGGGGGTCGTTCAGAGCATCGAAGATGCGGATGACGTCGATGCCGTTGGCAACAGACTTCTGTACAAAGTACTCCACAGCGTCATCTGCGTAGGGACGGTAGCCCAGCATATTCTGGCCGCGGAACAGCATCTGCAGCTTCTGATGCGGCAGTTCCTTGCGCAGGATGCGCAGACGCTCCCAAGGATCCTCGTCCAGGAAGCGGATGCAGCTGTCGAACGTAGCGCCGCCCCAGCACTCCACGGAGAAGTAGTTGATCTTGTCCATTTCGGGCAGGATGGGGCGCATCTCGTCCATGGTCATACGGGTAGCCAGCAAAGACTGGTGCGCATCACGCAGGACGACCTCGGTCACCTTGATCGGCTTTTTTGCCATGGTTGTCACCTCTTCCTTAGTTCATGGAAACCAGAACGTCACCGGAGTTGACGGTATCGCCCTTGTTCACGTTGATGGAAGCCACAGTGCCATCCTGCGGAGCAACGATCTCGTTCTCCATCTTCATGGCCTCGAGGATGACCAGCACGTCGCCGGCCTTGACAGAAGCACCGGCAGCGACCTTGACATCCAGAATGTTGCCGGGCATGGGAGCCTTGACGGCAACAGCACCGGCTGCACCGGCGGCTGCCTTAGGAGCAGCTGCAGGAGCGGGAGCGGCCTTGGGTGCGACGGGTGCTGCGGGAGCAGCGGCAACAGGAGCAGCGCCTGCGGCAGTTTCCTCAACGGAAACGCTGTAAGCAACACCATTGACAGTAATATTGTAGTACTTCATGGAAGGATCCTCCAATTCAAAATCGAACTCAATTAACTTACATTCGGACGCTTACAGGGCCATATTGCCATGCTTCTTGGGCAGGCGGGCAGCGCGCTTGGTGCTCAGCAGCTCCAGTGCAGCCACAACGCTGGCGCGCACATTAGCGGCATCACAGCTCATATCGGCAGCACCGGCGGCCACTGCGCTGGCAGCGCTGCACACCTCAGCGGTGTAGGCAGCAGTCTTAGCCTTGGTGGCGGCAATGATGTTGTCGGAAGCATCGATCTCATCCTTATACAGCACGCTGACAGCGGCGCTGGGCTCCAGTGCGCTGACGGTGCAGCCGGTCACTGCAATGCGCAGATCGGCAGCAGCCAGAGTGGTGTACACAGGGCCCACAGCCTTGCCGGCCAGCACAGCCACTTTTGCGGTGGTAGCATCGGCGTAGGTAGCGGCCAGACGGGCAGCCTCGCGGATGCCGCCAGCCACGTCATCGGTAACGCTGGGCACAAAGCCCTCGGTATCCACGATGGTGACCACAGGCACGCTGAAGGCATCGCACAGGCGCACAAAGCGGGAAGCCTTGGCTACGCAGTTGTGGCACAGCTGCTTACCGGTTGCCACAACGCCCACGGCGTTGCCGCCGATGGTTGCAAATGCGGTGTAAACAGACTTACCAAAGCCTGCGTACAGCTCCACAGCGCTGTCCTTATCGATCACAGCGGCAGCAGCCTTTGCGGGCTCGGCACCGACGGCCAGAACAGCGGTGGGCTGCTCGAACTCGAAGATTGCCGGGCCGGTCAGGTTGTTGGCGGGCAGCAGACCCACGATGTGAGCAGCCTTTTCAGCAGCCTCTGCGGCATCGGTAGCCACGATGGAGGCTACACCTGCCTTGGCGGCAGCGGCAGCGCTGCCTGCGTCGGCGACCTTATCGCCCTTGGCAGCGGAGGTAAACGGAGCGGTGAAGAACAGCTCTGCGCCCTCGGCCATGATGCAGACGTCTGCGTTGGCAGCGCTCAGAGCGCTGGTGCCGCCGCAGACACCCAGAACAACGGCCACCTGCGGAACAACACCGGAGACCTTTGCGATCTGTGCATTCAGCTTTGCGCTGGCGGTCAGCACGTCCAGACCCTCGGCCAGCTTTGCACCAACCGAGTTATAGAAGGTGACCACCGGGCAGCCGGTCTGTGCAGCCATTTCCAGAACCTTGATGTTCTTTTCAACATCCTTTACGGTGACAGCCTCGCCATTCTGATAAACGGCGTAAGCCTGCTGACCTGCAGCATAGCCGCAGGCAGCGCTCACTGCACCATCAGCAAACAGCGCAGTGTACTCCCCGTCATCGAAGAACTTGGCGAGGATTTCTCCCTTATTGATCTTTGAAGCCATAATTAGACCTCCTGGTTGTCTGTGTGAGCTTTCAAAATTATATTCATTATACAGAAGCTGGCAAAAAAATGCAAGGGATTCTATAAAATTCCATGCGATTCAACATCCGTCACTTATAGATACTCAAATTTTTAACGATTCATCGTTTTGCACGTTTTATCTGGACAAATGCTATCACACGCCCATTTTGTGGGTGTAGAAATTTTCCCGGTTTTTTTGGCAAAACTGCACCCGTCTGCTGCGTTTTCTTTCCGTTGCGTTTATGTTACACTATATTAAAAAATCATATATTTCCGGGCAATCTGCCAAACTGTACCTATATAGCGCACACGAAAAGCCCGTCAAATATGCAAAAGAGGTTGAAGCTATCTTGAAGCGAATTTCCGTAAAGTTCCAGCAGCAGGAGCAGACCTACCGTTCTCTGCACGCTGCCGCTCGTTCCCTGCTTTCGTCAAAGGGGCGGGTGTTTCTGCTTTTTCTGTTGTTTTATAAGGTGCTGACAAACTTCTTGTTCGTACCGGCGTTGCAGCTGATCTGGGCGCTGACACTGCGGTTTGCGCCCATACAATACCTCAACAACAAGACCGCTTCCCGCACCTTTGCCTCCCCTGCCATCATCGGGTGCATCGTCGTGCTGGCGGTGCTGGCAGCCTTCTGGAGCCTATACGAGGTTGCCGCGATGCTGCAGCTATTGACGCGGGTGCGGCACGGTGAGCCGCTGCGGGTGGGTGCGGTGTTCCGGGATGCCTTTTGCAGCCTTGTGCGGGTGTTTCTGCCGCAGAATCTTCCACTGCTGCTGTATGGCGCTGCCCTGATCCCGCTGACGAACTTTTTTCTTGCCGCGAATCATCTGACCCAGTTTGCCGTGCCGGAATATCTCTGGGGGCTGCTGAAGGCGCGCGCTGCCAACCGCTTGCTGTTTGCATTGGCGGTGCTTTTTGTGCTGGCACTGCTGTTGGACGGGCTTGTGGTGCTGCCAAAATTTCTGCTGGAGCGCAAAAGCTTTGGCTGTGCATTTGCGGAGAGTCTGCGGGTTTTGTGCAGCCGCGCCGGGCAGCTGTTTGCACTGGCACTGCGCTGGATGCTGACCGCTGCCGTGCGCACCGGGCTGATGCTACTGTGCGGGGCTTTGCTGTTCTATTGTGTCATTCTTGGTGTCGGCTTTGCCAGCACTGCTGCCCTGCTGGCGCTTTCTCGCGCGGCACTGCTGATCGAACTGCCGTTCCTTTGTCTGCTCATGGACTGCGCCATGACGGCGGCGCAAAGCACCCTTACAGAGGCACTGTATGAAGTGACCAGACAGTCCGATGCAGCGCAGCCGACCATTTCCGGAGTGCTCCCTGCCCTGCCCCGTGAGCAGACGGTGTTGGCCGGGATGATGGCCTGCGCCGCACTGGTCACCTGCGGCGTAGCAGCGGTATATCTGCTTTTCCCGCAAACACAGCCGCTGCAAAGCGTGCTGGGTCTTTCTGACCCGGTGATCACCTACCACCGGGGCTATTCTTCCCGTGCGCCGGAAAATACCATGGCTGCCTTCGAGACCGCGCTGGAGCACGGCAGTCCCCGCATTGAGCTGGACGTGCAGATGACTGCTGACGGCGTAGCCGTAGTGACCCACGATACCAGCCTGCGCCGGTGTACCGGCTGCAACGCCAACATCTATGACCTGCCCTATGCACAGGTGCAGCAGCTGGATGCCGGGCGCTGGTTCCATCGGCAGTTTACGGGCTCCTATATTCCTACGCTGGAAGAGGTTCTGGCGCTGTGCAAGGGCAAGACTGAGCTGAACATCGAGATCAAGCCCAGCACCTTTACGCCGACATTGGAGGCCGAAACGGTGCGGCTGATCCACGCATACGACTACGGCGCGGACTGCGTGGTCACCTCTCAAAGCTACGAGACCCTGTGCAAGGTAAAGGAGCTGGACCCGGACATTACCACAGGGTATATTCTGGCGCTGGGCGTTGGCACCTACTACGACCTGCCTGCCGCAGACTTTTTCAGTGTGGAATCCACCTTTATCACCGCCGGTATGGTGCAGCAGATCCATCTGCGGGGTAAGACCATCTCTGCATGGACCATCAACCGCCAGCAGGATGCGGAAAAGCTGCTACAGCTGGGTGTGGATGACCTGATCACCGACAAGCCTGAGATCATTGCGCCGCTGCTGGCACGGGACAAGGCACTGGACAACCGCCTGCTCTGGCTGCGGGATCAGATTCAGGAGTTGTTTGCCGCCCCGGACGCCGAAGAAGCGATGGAGGTGGAGGAAACCATCGAGGATGCTATTGAGGCTCCCGAAGAGGTTTTGGACGAGGCATAAGCGGAAGATTTTTTTATAGCAAATACCGGGCAGCCTGCGGGCTGCCCGGTATTTGCATTTTCATAAACATAAAAAGAAGCCGCAGCACCCTGTTACAGGTACTGCAGCTCCCCTTTTGTCTTTGGAAGTTTAAATTACTTCACCATGCTTGCAACTTCAGATGCGAAGTCGTCAGCACGCTTCTCCAGACCCTCGCCCTTGACAAAGCGGGCGAACTTGACGATCTTGATCTCGCCGCCCAGGTCCTTAGCGACCTTAGCGGTGTACTGAGCAACGGTCAGGTCGCCATCCTTGACGAACTCCTGATCGACCAAGCAGTTCTCCTTGAAGAACTTCTTGATCTTGCCCTCGATCATCTTCTCCTTCACAGCCTCAGGCTTGTTAGCGGTCTTGGGATCCTGAGCCATCTGAGCCAGCATGATCTCCTTCTCCTTAGCCACGACCTCGGCGGGGACAGAAGCCTCGTCAACGTAGCCGGGGTTAGCAGCAGCGACCTGCATGGCGATGTCCTTGCCATAAGCAACGAACTCGTCCTTAGCATCGATGTCGTTGGTGGTCTCGAAGTTGACCAGAATGCCGTGGGTGCCGCCGCCGTGGACGTATGCAGAGCAGACGCCCTCGTAACGGGTGAAGCGGCGCACCTTGATGTTCTCCTTGATGACCAGGATCAGGTTCTTCAGAGCTTCGTCAACAGTCTCGCCAGCCTCGGTCTTGCAAGCCATCAGAGCCTCGACATCAGCGGGGTTCTGCTTCATGATGACCTTGGTGGCCTCCTTGACGAAGTCAACGAACTTGTCATTCTTGGCAACGAAGTCGGTCTCAGCGTTGACCTCGATGACAACACCGACCTTGCAAGCGGGGCAGTAGTCAGCGTAGACCATACCCTCGGCAGCAACGCGGCTTGCCTTCTTGGCGGCGGTAGCCAGACCACGCTCGCGCAGGATCTCGATTGCCTTCTCGAAGTTGCCGTCAGCCTCGGTCAGAGCCTTCTTGCACTCCATCATGCCGCAGTCGGTCTGCTTGCGCAGTTCCATAACGTCCTTTGCAGAAATAGCCATTTTTGTTTTCTCCCTTACACGTTATTTGATTGGTTGCGGAATGGGAAATCAGGCGTTTGCTGCGTCCTCGGCGGGAGCGGCCTCCTGGTTGCCCTGCTTGCCTTCCAGCACAGCGTCAGCCATAGCGCCAGCGATCAGCTTGACAGCGCGGATCGCGTCGTCGTTGCCGGGGATCACGTAGTCGATCTCGTCGGGGTTGCAGTTGGTATCAACGATAGCCACGATGGGGATGTTCAGCTTGCGGGCCTCAGCAACAGCGATGCGCTCCTTGTGAGGATCGACGATGAACATAGCCTTCGGCAGGGTCTTCATGTTCTTGACGCCGCCCAGGTACTTGTCCAGCTTCTCCATCTCCAGCTCCAGCTTAGCCACTTCCTTCTTGGGCAGCAGCTCGAAGGTGCCGTTCTCCTTCATCTTAGCCAGCTGATCCATACGGTCGATACGCTTACGGATGGTGCGGAAGTTGGTCATCATGCCGCCCAGCCAACGAGCGTTGACGTAGTGCATGCCGCAACGCAGAGCCTCGTCACGGATGGACTCCTGAGCCTGCTTCTTGGTGCCAACGAACAGGATGTCGCCGCCCTCAGCTGCAACTTCCTTCACGTAGTTGTAAGCCTCGTCCAGCTTCTTCACGGTCTTCTGCAGGTCAATGATATAGATACCATTGCGCTCGGTGAAGATGTACTTAGCCATCTTGGGGTTCCAGCGGCGGGTCTGGTGACCGAAGTGCACACCTGCCTCGAGAAGCTGCTTCATAGAAACGACTGCCATAATAAAATACCTCCAGATATTGTTTTGCCTCCGCACACCGTGATCTGCACAGTACATCGGGTACCGGCGGACTGCCCTCAACCCAAAAGGGCACAAAAGGGCATAGTGATGCGTGTGTAATGCTTTGTTATAATAGCACAAAAAGAATGCGGTTGCAAGTGGTTTTCTCTGTTTTGTATAAAGAAATGCTTACTTTTTCTCTTATTTGCCCGTATTCATCCCGCTCAAACCTGCAACACCCATACGGTTGAGGGCGTATCCCTTGCCGAACATCAGGTCGTATTGCAGCATCCAGTGCTCGTTTGTCCAGCGCTGCTGGAACTCCGTGGGCTGCTGGGTGGTGGTGCCATCCAGATTCATGGTGGTGCCGCGGGTGCAGCTGCGGCTGGCAACCCGCAGCTGCCGGTTGAGGTACTGGAAGTACAGCGGCTGCTCCAGCCCGAACAGCTCCATCATCACCGGGGAGATATCGTAGGCGGCAATGGTGCCAAAGTCCACCTGCTGCTGGCTGTAATTCGACCACATCAGCAGCGTGGTCTGGTGCAGACGGGGGTCGGTGCTGGAGCCGCTTGCGTAGCCGGTGGTGGTGTAGACATCGTAGTTGGAATCAATGGGGTTATAGTGGTCGCCCCAGAATACCAGAATGACCGGCTCGTCTACCTGAGAGAAGTACGCCGTCAGCTTGCCCAGCATGGCGTCTGCATCCCGGATGCCGGTAGCAAAATCTTCCAGCGCGCCCACGGTGCTGCTCTTGAGCCCAACCGGATGGGACACGACGTGCACCCGCTCGTCGTCCGGGTAGTTATCCCTATTATAATTGGTATGGTTCTGCATGGTGACTGCGTGCAGGAAGATGGGCTTATCAGAGGAAGTGCTCATCTTTTCATACTGCTGAATAATCTGGTCGGCCATGGAGTCATCGGTCACAAGGCCGCTGGTCCAGTAGTGTTTGCGCACCTTGGTCACGCCGTGCATATCCTCCAGACTGATAAAATCGCTGAAGCCGAGGTTGGGGTAGGCCTTATCGCGGCTCCAGTATTTTGCCCAGAAGCAGTGCACCGCAGCGGTCTGGTAGCCCTTGAGTTTAAGGTAATTGGGCAGGGCGAACATGGGCTTTGTGACGTGCTGCTGGTAGGGTTTGCTGCCGCTGGGCAGGAAGGACACGGAGTAGCCGGTCAGAGCTTCAAACTCCACATCACAGGTGCCGCCGCCAAAGCTGGGGCTGTATGCCCTGCCGTAAGCGCTGGTCTGCTGCAGAGCGTGAAGGTTCTGTGATACATCGGTATCAAAGGTGATGCCGTACTGCTCCAGCTCCGAAACATCCCAGTAGGACTCGTCCATCACATAAATAATGGTAGGCTGCTTTGCCTGCTCCTCCTTGGGGGTGGTGGCGGCATAGCTGCCTGCATACATGGGGCCGGTGGAGAATTTCTCGCTCTCAGCTACGTTATCCAGAATATCGTCCACTGCCTGCTCCGAGTAGCCCTCGGGCTTGGCGATCTCCAAATTGGTGAGGTTGGTCATAAAACCGGTAAGTACACCGTAGTAACGATAGTAGCGATCCTGCATCCACGCATCCGGCGTGATGCCCAAAACCTGCGTGACTGCAGGCTGTAAATAAACGCCGAAGATCAGCAGACACAGCGCCGCTGCCGAGGCACCGGTGCCCGCAAGCCTTGGCAGCCAGCGCTGGCGCAGCCGCCCGCGGTAAACAAAGAAGCTTGCCACCGTAAGCGCCAGCACCAGCACAATGGAGACAGCCATACTTGTCTGCAGCTTGAGCCCGGCAGCAGAGGCCACACCGGCGGCCTCGGACACCTGCATCAGATCCCACGGCAGAAAGGGCTCACCCCGCAGCTGCATGGTATAGAAGTTTACTGCGCAGGGCGCACAGCCCAAAACGGCCATACCCAGCGTAGCAAGCGGCGGGATGCGCAGCACCCAGTCCAGCAGCTCCCACACCAGAAACAGCAGCAGCCATGCCAACAGATACGCCCCGAAATGGGGGAAAATAAAGCTGATAAAGGTATCAGCGGTCAGTGACCCGCGCGCGATCCACTCACCCAGCAGCAGCACAATAAAGGAAGCTGCCGCCGGGAAGAGCATCCGCAGGGTCAACAGCGGTTTGGATGTTTTCATAGTCGATATCCCTTTCCACGTCCCGAACCCTATTTCCAAAGTGGCTTTGCTATTTGCACAAGCCTTTCGTGCCTATTATAGTCATTTCGCCGAAAATGTCCATTCATGATTTTACAAAAATTACAGTTTTATTTTTCAAAATATTCCCCTATTTTTCACAGACCAAGCTTTGCCCGCAGCTGCTGCCAGAAGCCGTGAGGTGCTGCCGGTGCTTTTGGCACAGCAGTATGCACCAGAATTGCGTCTGTGCCGATGGTCTCGATCTCCTGCCACGGGATGGTCAGGCTCTCGTCCCGGCCCAGCAGGCCAAAAAGCCGCGGTCTGCCCAGCAAAATCAAGCTTTGCAGCTGCGCCGTTGCGGGGTCAAGCTCCAGATCGTCCGCACGGCCAAGGCACACCCCCTGCTCCAGCTGAACGACCTCCTTCTCACAAAGTTCCCGGATCGTCACGGCGCTCTCCCCTTTCTGTCACAGCATACGCCGGGGCGGCATTTTCTATGCCAGAGGGGTGGAAAGCACCCGCCCGGTTGTGGTATACTATGGAAAATATCTGGAAAACATCCAATACAAGCGAGGCAGTATTTATGTATAAAAGCATTATTTTTGATATCGGCGGTGTACTGGTGGATTTTGACCCCAAGGCCTACTTGGTAGACCGGCTGTGCAACGCCGAAATGGAGGAAAAGGTCTACGATTTGACCTTTGGCAGCGAGGAGTGGCAGTTGCTGGACGCAGGCAAGCTTTCCCGCTATGACGGCAACCAGCGGATGCTGGAGCACGCCCGTGCCGAGGGCTGCGCCTTTGAGGTGCAGGGCGTTCTGGACGACTGGATGCACATTCTGCGCCCGCGTCTGCGGATGCTGGAACTGGTGCGGCGGCTGAAGAACCACGGTTATTGCGTGTATTACCTGAGCAATATTCCGCAGGATGTGCTGGAATTGTTGACCGAGCGCGGCGTACTGACCCAGTTTGACGGCGGTGTAGCCTCCTGCGAGGTACAGGTGAATAAGCCTGACCCGCAGATCTACAAGGCTTTGTTGAAAAAGTATCAGCTGAAGGCCAGCGAATGCATATTTATCGACGACAGACTGGAAAACGTGCAGGCCGCCTTTGCGCTGGGCTTTGCCGGCATCCAGATGAAGGACAGCGTTGGTACGCTGATCCGCAGCCTTGCCACCTGTAACGTGGCGCTGCGCTGAATGTTCATATAACAAACAGCAGCCCCTGCCGGAAAGGTTTCTCCGGCAGGGGCTGCTGTGCGTTGGTGGGGAACTTACTTTTCCTCGTAGCTCTGGCAGTAGTGCGGGGTCTCCACCTGCTGGGTGGTGCAGTTGCACTGCTCCGTCACCTTGATCTGCGGCAGATCACATTTGCAGCCGTCCACATTGTGGCAGCACGCGCAGACATCACAGGTCACGCCGATGTTTTCCATGTTTATCACCTCTTTGTCCATAGGTTGCCCTATGGAGCAAGAGTTTATACATGGGTTTTACCAAGCAGCCAGATCTGCGCCCAGCTTACGGCAGGCAGCCTGCACGTCATCATCGGGGGTTTCGTTGCAGATGAGCCCTTCCTCGCTGAACAACTGTGCGCCGTCATCCTGTGCGCGCTGCGCCCAATCGCGCATCCACTGACCATCGCCCCAGCCGTAAGAGCCGAACAGTGCGATCTTTTTGCCGTTCAGCGAGCCTTCCAGCACAGCAAACATGGGCTCGAACTCGCTCTCTTCCAGCTGCTCTGCACCCATAGCCGGGCAGCCAAAGGCCACCACGTTAAACTCCGCCAGCTTTGCGGGGGTCATCTCGGCGCAGGGTACGATGGTGCCGTTGGCACCTGCACCCTCGGCGATGCAGTTCGCCATGGTCTCGGTATTGCCGGTGGCGCTCCAGAATACGATTGCTACTTTGCTCATAAAACTCTACCTCTTTCTTTGTGTAGTTAGTTTAAGATAACTTCATGTTCTGTGAAAATGCGTCCATATTTCATGACGCATTTTTGTAGTTAGTATTTTCTAACCGTCAACAGGATACCACAGCCCTGCCCCGCTTGTCAAGGCATTGGCGCAATGTTTGCATGATGCAACAATGCTGCCTTTTTTCAAAGCGCACAGAGCGTGCTTTTCAGCCGCCTGACACGCGGAAAACTACCAACAGCACCCCGTAGATGACCGGCTGGTGCAGCAGATACAACAGCAGCGAGTGCCGCCCAAGCCAGCCCAGCGGCGGGCAGACCGAGCGGCGCAAGGGCTCCATGCGCCGCCGCCCTACAACGCCGTAGAGAAAGTACCCTGCCCAGAACAGAAACAGCCACGGCAGAAGGGCAAAATAATCCGTAGAATAGAACCACCACGGATAAAAGCCAAAGTACGCAGTAGCGTAATTTACATACAGTGTCTGCGGCAGCCAGAGGCGCAGACTTCCAAAGCCCAGATAGCCTGCCGAAACATTGCGGGTAAGGGCGAACAGCACTGCGGAGATAGCAAACCCTGCTGCGGGTGGAATGCGCCGCAGCGGCTTTTCCAAAAGGCCGGTCAGCAGCATGGCGCTACCCAGCAGGGTCAGCACACCAAAGATAACTCTGTCCTCCGGCATAAAAAGCAGCGTGACTGCCGTGACAAGCGCCCCTGCCCCGAACACCTGTGCGCCCCGGCGCAGGGTATGATGCCCCAGCTGCACACAGAAGCCGGACAATAGAATAAACACCCAGCAGATGCTCTGCTGCCACAGATGCCCGGGCAAGCCATAATACCAGTCTGCCTGAATGCCGAAGAGATTGACCAGATCCCAGCAGCCGTGATAGAGCATCATACTGACCAGATCCAGCCCACGCAGCTCGTCCAGAAGGGCATAACGGTCAGAAGCGTTATGTTGCTTCACAGCATTTTCCTTCCTATTTGTCACGCTGTTACACCGTTTTCCGGCGCAGCAGGCTCATGGGCGGCAGCTCCGGGGTGGGCATGGTGTATTTTTCCATGGCGTGAGGAGTGCTTTCCACCCGCTCCCCTGCTTCGTTCTCGATCCATTCCGGGGTAAGCGGGATGCTACGGCCGTCCGGGCACAGCGCCTCCAGCGTATCCCCAAGGCTCCATTTGCCGCGCTGCTGGCAGTGGGCGATACCGTTTTCCCAGCTGTCCACCGTGCCCACGAACTCCCACTCGCGGATGTAGGTAGCGCTGTCGGTGGCCTGTTTGGCCTGCTCGCGGCCAAAATAGAAGCCGGGAGAATAATGCCGGTGGCTGGTGCGGGTAAGCTCTGCGTACACCTCCGGCGGCAGTTCAAAGTTATCGTTTGCCGGGTCGGCCAGATAGGCGTCCAGTGCCTTGCGGTAGGCGGCGGTGACGCTGGCAACATAATAGAAGGTCTTGGCGCGGCCTTCGATCTTCAGGCTGTCCACGCCCGCCTTGCAGATCAGGTCGATGAAGGGCGCGGTGCACATATCGTTGGCGTTAAGGATATAACTGCCGTTCTCGTTTTCACCGATCTCGTACAGCTGGCCGGGGCGGGTCTCCTCGCTCAGGTAGTACTTCCAGCGGCAGGGCTGGGCGCACTGGCCACGGTTGGCGTCGCGTCCGGTCATATAGTTGGACAGCAGGCACCGTCCGGACACACTCATGCACATCGCACCGTGCACAAAGGCTTCAATTTCAAGCTCCGGCGGGGTCTTATCGCGCAGGATGGCGATATCCTGCAAGGTCATCTCCCGGGCCAGCACCACCCGCTTTGCGCCCATTTTGTAAGCGGCGCGGGCGGCTGCCCAGTTGGTGATGCCGGTCTGGGTGGAAAGATGCACGTCAATGTCCGGGGCAAAGGTCTTGCAGGCGTCCAGCACACCAAGGTCTGCCACGATAAAGGCATCCACACCGGCTTTGGCGGCTTCCTTGATGGCCTCCGGCAGGCGGTCGGCCTCCTCGTTGGTGGGCAGGGTGTTCATGGTCAGGTAGACCTTGCGTCCACGGGCGTGGGCATAGATAACGCTTTCCGTCAGCTGCTCCGGGGTAAAGTTAGCCGGGGCAGAGCGCATACCGAACTCCGGCAGGCCGCAGTAAACGGCATCGGCACCGTAGTTGATGGCATAACGCAGACGTTCCGCATCGCCCGCCGGGGCAAGCAGTTCCGGGATCTGTAACATTGTAGGTTCCTCTCTTATGTATCACAGTTTTCTGACCGGAAAGGGGCCGCCGCACCATGTTTTTGTGCAGCGGCCTTTCCTCAGTTTTTCAGGTTTTTGTTCACAGCTGCGGCAGTTTTGCAGTTGGCATTGTGCTCTGCCAGCGTGTGGGCATAGTAGTAATTGCCCTTGAGGTCGGTCACAAAGAAGTAAGCGTTCTTGGCTTCCTCATCGGGCTGCGGTTCCAGCGCTGCCTTGATGGCGGCAAGGCCGGGGTTCGAGATAGGGCCTGCGGGCAAACCGGTGCAGCTGTAAGTGTCGTATGCTGCAAGGATATTTTCCGGGATATCGTCCCAGCCGCCGTAGTAGGGTGCGACCCAGTTCCAGAGATAGTTGTTGTCGGCATCGCTCTGGACATAGCTGGAGGTGTTGCTTTGCAGCCGGGGGCAGGGCGAGCCCTCCGCCAGACGGTTGCGGAACACCTGCGCCACATTGGAGTCCTGACTGTTGCCCGCTTCCTCCTGTACAAAGGAGGCAAGGGTGACCAGCTCCGGCAGGGTCATGTCCTGCTTTTTAAGCGCTGCGTACATTTCCTTGGTAAATTGTGCATCGAACTGGGCATAGAAGGTAGCCACATAGTTATGCACCGTATCACCCTTCAAAAACTCGTAGGTCTCCGGGAAAAGATAGCCCTCACACTTCATAAAGCGGTTCGGAGCATCTTTATCCTCCGGGACATACTGCCAGAAGGTATAAGCGCTGAAATCGCCCTCGTTGGCTTCCTTCAAAAACTCTTCAGCGGTGCACAGACCGGCGGATTCCATCTTCTGGGCAATGGCAATGGCCGTGGTGCCCTCCGGGATGGTCACCCGCACCGTTTCTGCCTTGGCGTACTGGGAAAGGGTGGCGATGATCGCGTCGTAGGAAATCGCACTGGTCTGCAAGACAAAATCACCGTACTGTAGTTTCCCGGCTGCGCCTTTTTCCCCAACATACCAGCGGAACAGATAGGCAGAGCGGATGACGCCCGCTTCCTTCAGCTTGTTGGCAATCGTAGCTACGCCGCTGCCCTGCGGGATGCTTACAGTCACCTCTGTGCTGCCGGGTGCACCATTGCCGTGAATCTCATTGTAGGCAAACAGCACTGCTGCGCCCGCTGCCAGAAGAAGCAGCAGAAGCACTACCAGCAGAATTCTGCCTGCACCGCCCTTTTTGCGGGCTGCGTGTGTATCGTTGTGTGCCATACGCACCTTCCTTTTTTCAGTTTTCCAGCATCAGACGCAGATAGCTTTCGCTTACGTCAAAAGGCTCTGCGTCAAAGCGGATCATGCCGTATTCCTGCCGGGTGCCCTCGCCCAGAAACAGCGGCTGGGCAGCACCTACCGTGATGACTGCCTTTTCCACGATGACTTCCTTCTCGCGGGCGGCTTCCATCAGGATCTCGGCGGCACGGTCGCTGTCGGCCATCATCTCCACAAAATACAGGGTATCCTCCTTGCGGAAGTAGATGCCGTAGCCATGTTCGTTGGACACGATGGTAGCGCCCCGGGCGTACAGCTCCTGCAACACCACCGCCATGCGTTCCGGGCTCAGCTGCACGGTATCCTTCCAGAACTGTTCCCGCAGCTCGCACAGCTTTTTGGCTGTCACCGTGTCAAATTCAGCCTGACTCCACAGGTTGCGGCTCACCTCACGGGGCAGGCAGCGCAGGGCAAAAGCCTTTGCAAAGCCCTTATCCTGCAGCAAAGCGGCCTGTGCCGCGTCTGCCGGGACTGTCACGGTGAAGCCTGCGCCCCGCAGCTTTTGGTGGGCGCACAGGGTATCCAGCAGACCCGCCAGCAGCAGACTGCCCTCGCCGCACAGGCACAGGTAATTGCCCGTGCGCCCCTGCAGGGTGACCGGCACAGCCAGCGCAGCCGCCACGATGGCGTCGTTTTCATCAGCCACATAAATGTTCTGCATACCGGCAAAGCGTTCCAGTACCATTTTTGCAAAATCTTCGGTATCATGATGCTGGCTCTGCCACAAAGCCAGCACTGCCGCCTCATCGGACGGCTGCATCAGACGATACATCGTTCAGGATGCCCCCTCTTATCATATTTTATCGTTCAGCCCAGTGTTTTCCGAGCAAGCTGCTGTACCTCTTGCTGGATATCTTCAATGCTGCGCATGGCGTCCCCGCTGGTGCAGTGCACGGTATCCCAGCCAAGATGCCGGGCGCAGAACTCGGCAGCAGCGCGGCTGCGCGCCAGATAAGCCGTATCCTTTTCGTGCACGTCCTTTTTGCTCTCGTCGCCGTGGTAGCGCTGGGTCATCAGCCGCTGGCTGACCGCCGGGTCTACCTGCAAATAGATGACCCTGTCCGGTGCGGGCAGTCCCAGCAGACGGAACTCGTAATCAAACAGCCAGTGCAGATATTCCTCCCACTGCTCCTGCGGAAGCTTCGAGCACTGGTGCACCGCGTTGGAGGTGGTATACCGATCAGCGATGATCACACCGCCCTGCTCATAAAAGCTGCCCCAGCTGGTTTTATAGCTGGCATAGCGGTCCACCGCGTAAAAGCTGGAAGCCGCATAGGCGTTTACATCGTCCGGGTGCTGGCCGAACTGCCCGGCCAGATACATTTTGACCAGTGCGCTAGAATCACTGGCATAGTCCGGGAAGGTGATCTTTTGTACCGGCACACCCTGCGCGGCGAGATGCTCTGCCAGCAGCTTTGCCTGTGTGGCCTTGCCGCTTCCGTCCAGCCCTTCCAGCACAATCAGTTTGCCCTTGCTCATACGGCGGCACCTTCTTTAATGGCGGCATATTTTGCGCGCACCTCGGCAGTCTTGCCGCAGCACATCTTGCCCTCCGGGCAGGGGCCGCACAGGCAGGCGGGGCCGGCCTTGGCAAAGATATGGGGTGCCACCGGGTACACCAGCGTGAACATCTTTTCAGCCAGTTCCCGGATCTCCCACTGGGCGCGGTTGCAGCAGCGCAGCTGGAAGAAGTTCATCAGGCTGCGGGCATTCATGGTGACCACCATTTTGGTCTCGCAGGCGTTGGGCAACACAAAGCGGGCGTCCTCGTTGGCCTGTTTAGAAGCCTTGGCGCGTGCCTGCTTTTCCGGCATTCCCTCGGCCATCAGGCGGGCGGTGTGCCCCTCCTCCAGCTTGTGGGCAAGGTCGAGATAACGCTGGGCATCCTCCTCCATGCTGGCAAGAAAAGCCGCCTTTGCTTCCGGGATAGCTTCGATCTCCGGGGGCGTCACATAGCGGAAATCATCCAGACGCACATAGCGCTGGCTCTGCACGCTGAAGGACGCAATGCGGTGCCGGGTAATCTGGGCAAGCAGGGTGCGGCTGACCCCCTCGATGCCAAAGGTGAAGCTGGCGTGCTCGATGGGGCTGGCATGACCAAGGTCACTGAGCATGGTCAGGAATTTTGCAGTTTTTTCCTCGTCCAGCCCATCCAGAAGGTCGGTGATGTGGGCGTCGGAATAGCAGAGCTTTGCGGCAGCTGCCACCACCTTTTCCGGTTCCGGGGTATGGGCGATCAAACGAACAGTCATCATAGGTTCATTCTTCCTCCGTAATCTTGGTCAGGGGCGCAAAATTGGCCATCGTTTTCTTGATGCCCACTTTTTCAAAGTTGATCTCCACGATCTGATCCCCGGCAGCGGGCTTTACCTTCAGCACCGTGCCGCGGCCAAATACTTTGTGCTCCACGATGTCGCCCGGCTCATAGTGCTTTGAACCGGAAGCCGCCGGTTTCACGGCAGAATTTACCGTAAAGGCTGTTTGCTTTACAGTATTTTTTGTCGCATTTCCGCCGGAATATGCGGAGCCAAATCCGCTGCTTCTTGTGGTCGGCTGGGTGGAGCTGTTGCCATAGTGACTGCCAAAACCGGAGGAAGCAGGGTTTCTTCCTCCGTAAGAAGAGCCGAAACCACGGCTTTCGCCGGCGTTATATTCCCGGTTCAGGTAGCCGCTGCGGTTGCCCGAACTGTAACCCGAGCCATAACCGCCGCCGTAGCTGCTGCGGCTGTAACCGGAGGGGCCGGAGTAACCGGATGCTCCGCCGGGCACGGTATCACTGTACTCAGAGCCCCAGCCGCCCATGCGGGAACGCTGTTCCAGTACAGGGCTGCGGGTCTCCTCGATATACTCCGGTTCGATCTCCCGCAGAAAGCGGCTGGGCTCGTTGCGCTGGGTGCGGCCGTACAACATCCGGGTGACGCTGTTGGAGATGTACAGTTCCTTTTTGGCACGGGTGATGCCAACGTATGCAAGACGGCGTTCCTCTTCCAGATCTGCTTCGGAGTATTTGCTCATCTCGCTGGGGAAAACGCCCTCCTCCATGCCGATGAGGAACACATAGGGGAACTCCAAGCCCTTGGCAGAGTGGATGGTCATCAGCACCACCTGATCGCTGCTTTCGTTGTAGCTGTCGATATCGCTGATGAGGGCGATATCCTCCAGATAGCCCTCCAGCGTGGCTTCCTCGCCGTGCTGGTCACAGTAGTTTTTGACGTTGTTCACCAGCTGACCCAAGTTCTGCAGACGGTCGGCGGCATCCTCGTGCCCCTTGGCGGCGTCTGCTTCCAGCATGGCCTTGTAGCCGGTCAGTTCAATGACGTCGGAGGCAAACTCGTCCAGTGTGCGGGTTGCAAGAGAATCCTGCAAACGCTGGTAGATCTGCCAAAACTTGAGAAGCGGCATGACCGCGCGGGAAAGTTTCGCGTATTGGTCTGCATGGCTGATGATATCCAGCATACTGACCCCCTGCTGCCCGGCAAGGTCTGCAATGACATCCACGGTGGTAGCACCGATCTTGCGGGCGGGCTCGTTGATGATGCGGCGCAGCCGCACATCGTCCCGGGGGTTGGCTACAATAGACATATAGGAGTGAATGTCCTTGACCTCCTTGCGGTCGTTGAAGCGCTGCCCGCCCACGATCTTATGCGGGATGCCCGCGCGGGTGAAGTAGCTTTCGATGGGAGCCGACTGGGCGTTCATACGGTAGAGAATGGCGTGGTCTGCCAGATGCCCGCCCTCCTTCAGGTGCTGACCGATGACATCCGCGATATGGCTGGCTTCGTCCTGCTCATTCTCGGCGGTATACACCTGCACCTTATCGCCCTCACCGTTGTCCGTCCACAGGGTCTTGCCCTTGCGCTCGGTGTTGTGCTGGATGACGCAGTTGGCTGCGTTGAGGATATTGGAGGTGGAGCGGTAGTTCTGCTCCAGTCGGATGGTCTTGGTGCCGGGATAGAGTTTTTCAAAGTTGAGAATGTTCTCAATGGTAGCGCCGCGGAAGCGGTAGATGCTCTGGTCGTCATCGCCCACCACGCAGATGTTGCGCTCCGGCCCGGTGAGCAGGCTGACCAGACGGAACTGCGCCACGCTGGTATCCTGATACTCGTCCACCAGCAGGTAGCGGTACTTGTTCTGGTAGAACTCCCGCACGTCCGGGTGTTCAGCCAGCAGCTGCACGGTCTGGTAGATCAAGTCGTCAAAATCGAACGCACCGGCCTCTTTCAGCTTTTTCTCGTAAGCTGCGTAGATGCGGGCGGTCTGGGTGCTCTTCACGTCTCTGGCGTGGTCTGCAAGTGCCTGCTCCGGGCTGACCAGCTGATCCTTCCAGCGGCTCATCTGGTTGATGGCGGCCTTGATGGGCAGGAATTTATCATCGATGCTCAGCTCTTTATATACGGTTTTCATTACACGCTGGGCATCGTCTGTATCATAGATGGTAAAGCTGCGGGGGTAGCCGATCTCTTCGGCCCAGCGGCGCAGAATGCGCACACAGGCCGAGTGGAAGGTGGAGGCGAACACTTCGTCCCCTTCCTCGCCGCCCAGCATCCGGCGCAGACGCTCTTTCAGCTCCCCTGCTGCCTTGTTGGTAAAGGTAATGGCCATCACGTTCCAGCTGCGCACCGCGTTGCGGCGCAGCATCCCGTCCAGCCAGCTGGGGGCGTCTGTACCGGTCATAATGGCGGTGCGCAGGGCTTTGACGTCCTTCTCGGTCACCGGGCGGGGCGTTTCCTTGGAGCCGTGCGCCGAGCCGAACCGGATAAGGTTGGCGATGCGGTTGACCAGCACGGTGGTCTTGCCGCTGCCGGCACCGGCAAGGATGAGCAGCGGGCCATCCGTGGTAAACACAGCCTGCCGCTGCATATCGTTCAGGCGGCCGAATTGCTTTTCAATGTAAGTATCACGCAGGGTGCAGAATTCCTGCCCGAGAGATGCTGCCATGGTTTCACCTGTTTCCTTCGCTGTTATTCATACCGTATAGTATAACACATTTCAAAATAGTTGTACACCAAAACTGCATAGAGTTACAGCTGCTTTTCCAGCAGATAGCGGTCGTAGCCGCCGTACATCTCCCGGCGGCAGCGGATGACAAAGCCGGAAGCCTGTGCGTTGCGCAGGCTGTAACTGTTGTCCGGGCTAACGGTAGCCCCCAGATGGGTGATCTGTGGCGGCAGCAGCGGCAGAGCCGCTTCCAGCATGGCGCGCTGCAAACCGTTGCCTCGCCAGTCCGGGTGCACTACTGCGCTGTCTGCGTTGGCCCAGTGTTGCCACTGACTTTGCGGCACGCCCAGAAAGGCAGCGTAGTTTTCACTGCTCTGCCCGCACAGACGCAGGATGAGGTACGCCCCCAGCCGCCCCTGCTGCCACGCGCCAATGCACACCCCAGTGCGCAGATAGCCGGTAATGTTTTCCAGCGTATCCGGCACGAACTGCTCCGGGTGCGGCATGGCGGCGCGCACTTCGTTTTGCAGCGCGAACACTGCCGGAGCTTCGACAGGGGTGCAGCGCCGCAGGGTGACAGCCTGCCGGGCGGGCCGGCCGCCTACTTTTTGCAGAAAATAGTCCATCTGTACTATGCCCTCCAAAATAAAATCGTACTTTTCAGCAGATTCCAGTATAAATGACGCTTTTCTAAATGTCAAATTATGCTATAATAAGAGAGAAGGGGCTGTGGAGGAATCCTCCCGGCCCGTTCGTATGAAGTTCGGGGCGGCGCTGCCGCCCGGAAACGGAGGAACCATCCATGAAAGATCCCGCACTGGCATCGTCCAGCCGCTTGGGCGGCGCTGTGATCAGCGACCGCGTTGTTGCAAGCCTGCTGGAGGAGCTGACCAACGGGCGCTATGCCCAAGCCGACCGCCTGCCCGCCGAGGTAGACCTTGCCACCGAGTTGGGGGTAAGCCGCACCGTGATCCGTGACGCGCTGAGCGAGATGGAGCGCGCCGGTTATGTGGAACGGGTGCGCGGCATTGGCACGGTGGTGAACCGTGCTGTGCTGGGGCTGCGCAGCCGTTTGGACCAGAAGCTGGAGTACTACCCGCTGATCCGCAGCTTTGGCAGCTACCCCCATGCAGACGGCATTCAGGTGATGCTTCTTCGTGCAGGCGAGGAGATGGCCCACGCGCTGGCGCTGGAGGTCGGCGATGAGGTGATCTGCATCAAAAAGCGTATCCTTGCCGATACCACCCCGGTGATCTACTCCATCGACTACCTGCCCCGCAGCCTGTTCGGCAACCGGGACTACACCCGCATCGACCTGACCGGCGACATCTTTGAGATTTTGGAGCAGGAGTGCCACCAGCAGATTTCCTCCAACGTGGCGCACCTGAAGGCCAGCTGCGGCGACGAGGCCATCCGCGCAGCCATGCGTCTTGCCCCGGGCGAGGCCATGCTGCTGCTGGACGAAGTGTGTTTCAATCGTTTGTGCAGGCCGGTGATGCGCTCGCTGAGCTACTACACAAACTTTTTTGATTTTTCTATCTTACGCAAACTGCTTTAAACGGAGGTATACTGTCCATGCGTCATCTGATCGATCCTTTGGATCTCACCCAGCAGGAGATCACACAGCTGCTTGATCTTGCCGACCGTATCTGCGCCGACCCCGCCGCCTATCAGGAGGTTGCCAACCACAAAAAGCTGGCTACTTTGTTCTACGAGCCCTCCACCCGCACCCGCCTGTCCTTTGAGGCAGCCATGCTGAACCTGGGCGGCCATGTACTGGGCTTCCCCAGCGAGAACGTATCCAGCGCCACCAAGGGCGAGAGCGTGGCCGACACCATCCGGGTGGTTTCCTGCTATGCCGATATCGTTGCCATGCGCCACCCAAAAGAGGGTGCACCGCTGCGTGCCTCCCGCTACTCCCGCATTCCGGTGATCAACGCCGGTGACGGCGGCCATCAGCACCCTACCCAGACCCTGACCGACCTGATGACCATCCGCCGCCGCATGGGCAGGCTGGATAACCTGACCATTGGTCTGTGCGGCGATCTGAAGTTTGGCCGCACCGTCCACTCCCTGCTCAAGACCATGGCGCGCTGCAAGAATGTGCGCTTTGTGCTGATCAGCCCGGAGGAACTGCGGGTGCCGGATTATATCATCAACGACGTGCTGGAGGCCAACGGCATCCCCTACAAGGAGACCCGCAGTCTGGAGGAATCCATGCCGGAGCTGGATATCCTGTATATGACCCGCGTGCAGAAGGAGCGCTTCTTCAACGAGGAGGACTACATCCGCCTGAAGAACAGCTATGTGCTGACCCGCGAAAAGATGGCACAGGCCAAGCCCACCATGGCAGTGCTGCACCCCCTGCCCCGTGTGAACGAGATTGCGCTGGATGTGGACGACGACCCGCGCGCCGCTTATTTTGAACAGGTGCAGAACGGCGTTTACGTCCGCATGGCACTGATTATGACCCTGCTGGGGCTTGCAGACCCCAAGGCACCGAAGGAGGAGAACTGATATGTTGAATATTGACGAGATTCAGAACGGTATTGTCATCGACCACATCAAGGCAGGTACTGCCGTTGGTCTGATGGATCTGCTGGGCATTGCGGGCAACCGCACTGCCAGCGTGGCGCTGATCCAGAATGCACGCAGCAAAAAGACAGCCAGCGGCCGCAAGGACATCATCAAGGTAGAGGGCGATGCCTCCTGGCTGAACCTGGATGTGCTGGCTTATCTGGACCCAAACATCAGCGTGACCATTATTGAAAACGGCAAGGCTGTCCGCAAGGAGCAGCCCAAGCCCCCCAAGCGTCTGGTGAACATTGTACGCTGCAAGAACCCCCGCTGCATCTCCAGCATTGAAGAAGAATGCGACCAGATCTTTGAGCTGAGCTCCAACGGCAAGTACCGCTGCATCTACTGCGAGCAGGAGCTGCAGGTAAAGCCGGAGTAACTGCGCTTTTTACGATTTTAAATGCGCTCCGCTTCGCTCTGCGCATGGTTTAAGGAATTGCATTTTAGTTTTGCAGCTCAGCCAAGCCTGCGGGCTTGGCTGAGCTGCTTTTTCACGGGAGGGACGCAGAGGGAAACCGCAGCTGCCGCGCTGGTTTTCTACCGAAACAGTCGCGCGGCGGGTCGGCTTTCTGCTGACTGGCAGATACGATGATTTAATAGATAAAAAGGACTGCTATACTGGGCAAAACCCATGTACAGCAGTCCTTTTTTGAACAAAAGAAAACTGACGGGACTCTTTGCAGCGCACGATACCCCGGCTTGCCTATACCATTTCCGTACAGCAGGCAGCGCCGGAATTGCGACGCATCGAGAAACTTTATCGACTGCAACCCCCAAAAGGCCCGCCGCAGAAAGTCCCGTCAGCAAGGTACTGCGCATCTTTGCACAGCCCAAAAAAGCAAAGGTAGGCAGCCTGCTTACACGCACCGCAGACTGTTTTTCCATCCAGCAACAAAGCTCTTAAAAAGAGGGGTGTTACCCTCCCACCGCAACGTGACCATGTCCGCACGGAAGGTTTCCTTTACTGGGTTCAGTATAGCAGAGTTACGCTTCTGTTGCACATAAATTGTCATATTCTGACGGTGCAGATGTCATGAATTGCCGGTGGGCACCGCACAGGTAAAGCGGAACCAATTGTCCCGGCAGCTCAGGGTATACTCCGCACCGTGGCGCAGCAGAACGTCCCGCACATTGGAAAGCCCCATGCCGTGGCCGGGCTCCTTGCGGGTGGTGCGGGGTAACTGCCCATCCGGCGGCAGCTCCACGTCCCGCTGCACCCGGTTGCGCACCGAGAGAAGATATTCCTCTTCCGTTTTGCGCACTCGCACGTAGACCTCCGGCGGGTACGCCTGCGCTGCGGCACAGATGGCGTTATCCAGCAGATTGGCCAGCACGGTGACCATATCCACTCCGCTTAAGGGAAAATCCCGCAGGTCGCAAAGATCAAAATACACGCTTACGCCCTGCCGGGTGGCCTCCTCGTACTTGCGAGTCAGGATGGAGTCCAACAGCGGGTTGTGGGTATCCATAATGGTAGTGCTGGCCGCCACAGCCTTATCCACACCGGCAATATAGTCCTGCGCACCGGCCACATCTCCCTGTGCCAGCAAGGCACGCAACGCACCGATATGGTTGGTGAATTCGTGGGTCAGGCGGCGCTGGGCGGTGTAGGAATCCAGCAGAGCCGAAGCCCGCTGCTGCTCCAGTTCGGCCTGAAAATGCAGGCTGCGACGCTGCATGACCTGATCATTGAACATTGCCACGATGCACAGATGCACCATGACAGCCACCGTAAGCCCCACTGTCATCCCCATTGTGGCCATGGTGGCCCTTTTGTTGTTATCTGTGAGCATGAGCAGGATGTTCAGCACCACGACCACGCCCGGAAAAAAGCTCATGGTCAGCGCCTGCAAAGGCTCCAGCGCATTGTATCTGCGCCACTTGCCCACAAAGAACGATACCCCGGTGCTGACTACCAGATTTGCGAATGACATTATGATCAGACAATCTGCGCGCTGGATGACCTGCTGTAGCTCACACTCCAGCATCCACGATATGACATACCGCACACTGTTTTCAACCAACAGGCACATGGTACCGTTGATCAGACAGGCGGTAAATTTCTGCCCCGGCGTGCCACCAAACAGCATAACTGTGATGAACAGAAAAAGAAGCGTGTAAACCACTGCCATCGGCGTAAAAAAGCCATGGTTGCGCATGACCGAGAGGGTCATCGTAAGCATGGTTATAACACCGGACCACACCAGAGGGTGCTTTACCCTGCCCTTGCCAAGGTAAGCATATTCAACCATGATAAAGCCGAGCCATTGGGTCAGGCAGACCCAGTGGCCGTACATATACCAGCGCCAGAATTCTTCATTCATCACCGAACTGCCCCTTCCATTCCAGCCATGCGCTGCGGATGGCTGTATAGTACTGTCGGCTGACGCTCAGTTCTACCCCGCTGCGCAGCTCCACCTTATAGTTGCGGATGGAGCGCACATATTTCAGATTGACCACATCGCTGCGCCCTACCTGCAAAAAGCCGTTTTCGTACAGCATGGCGGGCAGATCAGCGATCTTGCCGTAAAAGGTGCAGATGGGCTGGTGCGGGATATCGCCGTAGACGTTGATCTGCCGCAGATCGCTTTCCAGATAATAGATCTGATCCAGCGGGATCTCACTGGTGGTACGGTTGTGGTGCACCTCCAGCGTTTTTCGGAGGTCGGACATGCCGGAAAAAATATCCTCCAGACAGCTGGGCAGCTGGGCGGCAATATCCCGCTTGAGTAGGTAGCGGTAAGCGTTGACCGTGTAGCCCTGCGGGGCAAATTCCAGATAAGCCGAAATGTACACCAGCACGATATCCGGGGCGACCTGCCGCAGCTTGCGTCCCAGTGCAATGCCGTCGGTGGTTTTCAGGTCTACATCCAGAAACGCCAGCTGGTAGCGTTCCAGCTCCGGGGTAGCCAGCAGCTGCTCGCCGCTGGTGCAGACGGTGCTCTGCACCTGAATCTCCCGGGCGCGGAACCATTCCGAGATGTACTCGTCCATCTGTGCAGCGAAGGCCGCATCATCGTCACAGACCAGAATGTGCATGGGTGTGTTTCCTCCTTTTTGAATACAAAAAAGCATATAGCAGTGTTTCCCGCCGGGAGAAGCACCCTATATGCTTTTATATTACACTTGTTCCGCCTGTTCGTCAATCAAAGACGGAGCAGACGCTGGGATCACTTATGCAAGGAATTTGTCGTAGAGACCAAATGCAAAGATGAACACCACGATAAGCGGCAGCACATAAGTCAGGTAGCCGCGCATCCAGTCCTGCACCTTGAGACCCTTGCCGGTGTTGACCTCTTTTTTGTAGTTCTGCCAGCCCCAGCCGTAGCGGGTAACGCAGAACAGCAGATATACCAGGCTGCCCAGCGGCAGGAAGAGGTTGCTGACCAGAAAGTCCTCTACATCCAGCACAGCACCGCCGAACACTGCAAAGCCATCCCATGCCCACAGGTTATAGCCCAGCACACAGGGCATGGACAGCAGGATGATGAGCACAAGGTTCACCAGACTGGACTTTTTACGGCTGCAGCCGGTCAGTTCCATGCCACAGCAGATGATATTCTCGAACACCGCCAGCACGGTGGACATGGCTGCAAAAGCCATAAACAAAAAGAACAGGCTGCCCCACAGCCGTCCCATGGACATATTGGCAAAGATATTGGGCAGGGTGATAAAGATGAGGCTGGGGCCGCTGGTCTGGTCCACATGGTAGGTAAAGCAGGCCGGGAAGATGATCAGACCGGCGGTAATGGCTACAAAGGTATCCAGCACCACAATGCGGACAGATTCGCCCAGCAGGGAATGTTCCTTGCCGATATAGCTGCCGAAGATGGACATGGCGCCGATGCCAAGGCTCAGGGTGAAGAAGGCCTGATTCATAGCGGAGACCAGTGTGTTGACCACGCCCACCTCCTGCATCCGGGCAAAGTCCGGCACAAGGAAGAAGGAAAGGCCTTCCTTTGCCCCGGGCATGAACAGGCTGTTGACGGCAAGCACCACCATAATAAGGAGCAGGGCGATCATCATGCCCTTAGTCACGCGCTCCAGACCGCTTTGCAGACCCTTGGCGCACACCAGAATGCTCACTACCACCACAAATACCATCCAGAAGGTCATAGTAGCGGGGCTGGCCAGCATTTCGGTAAACTTACCGGCCACCTGCTCGGCGTTGAGCCCCGCCAGTTTGCCGACGGCGGTCATGTAGAAATAGTGCAGCATCCAGCCCGCCACGGTGGTGTAGAACATCATCAGCAGGTAGCAGCCGATGAGGGTGAAGTAGCCGTGGATGTGCCACTTCTGCCCCGGCTTTTCCAGTGCCTGATACGCACGCACCGGACTTTTGCGGGAGGCGCGTCCCACGGCGAATTCCATGGTCATGATAGGCAGACCCAGAATGACTAGAAAGATCAGGTAGAATAGTACAAAAGCACCGCCGCCGCCCTGACCTGCAATATACGGAAACTTCCACACGTTGCCGATGCCGATGGCACAGCCTGCGGAAAGCAGAATAAAGCCCAGACGGGATTTCAGAGTTTCTCGTTCCATGATCCGATAACTCCTTACTTCTGCTTCCGGGGTGCGTTTTTGCCCACAGGGCCGCGAGGACGGCGCTCGGCAGCCTTGGACTGCTGCGCAGCAGAGCGGGTCTGTGCACGACCCTTGACCGCTGCGGCACGCAGACCGTTCACCTCGGCCTTAGTCAGCTCGCGGTAGGTACCGGGCTTGAGCATTCCCAGCTTGACCACGCCCTCGGCGTTGCGCTTCAGGCGCACCACCTCAAGACCCACGCTCTCGCACATTCGGCGGATCTCGCGGTTCTTGCCCTCCTTCAGGGTCATTTCCATCACGGTGCGGCCAGGCTCGTCAGTGACCACATTGATGGCACAGGGCATGGTCTTGGTGCCATCGTCCAGCACGACGCCGCTGCTCAGCTTGAGGATGGTGGCTTCGTCGGCGCGGGGCTGCACGGTAACGCGGTACAGCTTGGAGATACCGCCGGACGGATGGGTGACGGCCTGTGCAAAGGCACCGTCGTTGGTCATCAACAGCAGACCCTCGCTGTCCTTATCCAAGCGGCCCACCGGGTACAGACGGGCGGGGATGTCGCTGACCAAGTCCATCACGGTTTTGCGGCCCAGCTCATCGCTGGCGGTGGTCACATAGCCACGGGGCTTGTACAGCGCCAGATAATACAACTGCTGATTCTTTTGGATGTAGATGCGCTCGTCATCCACATGGAGCACGTCACGGTTGGGATCCATTTTGTCGCCCACCTTGACCGGGTGGCCGTTCACCTTGACGCGGCCCTCGGCAATGATCTGCTCGGCGGCGCGGCGGGAGCACAGACCCTGCTCGGCCATGATCTTCTGAATACGTTCTTCTGCCATAATATTACTCCTTGTGCGCCTCACGGCGCTCAAAATGCGCACCGCTCCCCTGCTTTTGCGGGGCACGGTGCGCGGCTATATAGACCGCAGACCAAAAGATCTGCGGCTGCGGCTTGATTTGTATAAAAGGTTACTCTGCCTTGGGCTCCTCTGCGGGTGCCTTGGCGTCCTTTTTGACCAGAGTGGTAAGCTTTTCCACCAGCTCAGGCAGCATGGTCAGGGCACGGTCGATGCTGTTGGAGCTATCCGACAGCTGGATGGTGCGCACGCAGCCATCCTTGATGACCAGAAATGCCACCGGCTGAATGTTGACACCGGCACCGGAGCCGCCGCCAAACAGATCCTTGTTGGCAGCGTTCTTGCCGTTAAAATCGGTACCGCCGGAGGCGAAACCAAAACTCACCTTGGACACCGGCAGGATGGTGATGCCATCCTCGGTGGTGATGGGCTTGCCGATAATGGTGTTAGAGTCCACCATCTGGTGAATTTTCTCCATCGTAACGTTCATCAGGCCCTGAATAGGATGCTCTGCCATAAAACAACTCTCCTTTATTCATCCGTGCAGGCAGCAGGCCGCCGGAAAGCATTCTGAGATAGATTTAGTGTATCATCTTCAAATAAAAATGTCCAATACTTTTTTACACCAGAACTCGTACAGTACCCGCACAGCGGCAATGACGATGAACAGCGCCTGTGCGCTGACCCGGAAGGACACCTTGTCCTGCACAGTAGGCTGGGCGCTGCCGAAGTCCGGCAGAACGCGCAGCTGGTCAAATTCCAGAAAGAAGAAATGGTCCAGCACGCCAAGGGTCGGGTACAGCCACGCTTGCAGCTTGCCGTAATTGCGGGCAGCTGCGGCGGGGTCGTCCCCGCGCACACCAAGGCAGACCGAAATCCTTGTAAAGCGGAGCGCGCCAAACACTGCCCGCAGCAGCGTACCCACGCCCCGCAGCATGGTGCAGATCACATCCAGCGTGATCTTTGCCTTTTGGCGGGGCGGCTTTTCAGCTTTGGGCTTTGCGGGCTGCGCAGCCTTTTTTTCAGCTTTTTTGCGCTTACGCTCCGCGCGCCATGCGCGGAATTTTGCTTTCAGTCTGCCGGTAAAGCCCTTGGGCTCCTCCGGCTGGGCGGGAGGTTCCGGCTTTGGGTATTGGAACACCGGAAAAGTGATGCCCAGTGCCCCGGCCTTTACGGTAAGCGTATCGTTTTGCCAGCAGACATCCGCGCAGAAGGGGCACAGCAGCAACAGCGCCGCCAGCACCAACAAAATCAGCAGCAGGATGCCCACCACCTTGAGGATGAACAGCAGACAAGCGCCCACTGCGGAAAGAACCATGCCCATGGGTCAACCCTCACTTTCGGTCGGATCATCTGCCGGTACATCGCTGTGCACCGGCGGCAGGTCTGCCAGACTGGACAGGCCGAACACACGCAAAAAGGTATCGGTGGTGCGGAAGCTGACCGGGCGACCCGGCAGATCCAGACGTCCGGCTTCCTCGATGAGCCCCTTTTCCAGCAGACCGGACACGCTGGAGGAGGAATCCACACCGCGCACCTGCTCAATAAAGGCGCGGGACACCGGCTGATTATAGGCGATGACGGTCAGGGTCTCCATGGCCGCTGGGCCAAGCGGCACAGCGCGGCGGCTGTCCAGCACGCGGCGCACACAGTCTGCCCACTGGGTCTTGGTAGCCAGCTGCCACCGGGTATTCAGATGCAGCAGACACAGGCCGCTGTCCTCCCGCTGATAGCGGGTGTGCAGGGTCTCCAGTGCGGCATCCACGCTGGACTGGGGCAGCTGCACCGCCTGTGCCAGCTTATCAGCACCTATGGGGTCGCCGCAGGCAAAAAGCATAGCCTCCACGGCGGCAAGGGTTTGTTTCTGGTTCATGGGTTCTCCTTATTGCGTTCCGGGCGGGTGCGGCGCATGGTCAGCGCTCCCCGGTCGTCCAACGCGATGCGTCCGCCGCGCACCAGTTCCAGCAGCGCCAGAAAGGTAGCTACGTTAGTGCTGCGGCTCTGGCTGCGGGAAAACAGCTGCTCCATTTTTGCCACAGTGCCACCCAGCATCCGGCGCAGGATGTACACCACCCGGCTGGTGACCGATACCATGGGCGCGGTGACCAGCGGCTCAAACTGCTGCTGAGTGGGCACGCGGCGGGTCTTGGTGCGGCCTGCCAACGCCTGCCAGTAGTCCGCCAAGATCTGCGGGGCATGGTGCAATGCGTAGGTGTTATCCCACTCCACTTCCATGGGACGGCGCACGAATACCGGAGCAGCCTCTCCTTTTGCGCGCAGCAGAGCCGCCATGCGGCGGCACTGGTCGTACTCGATGAGCTGACCGGTGAGTTCCTGCTTCATGCGCTCGCCCTCTTCGCTGCGGGGCAGCAGCAGAAAGCTTTTCATTTCCACCAGATGCGCCGCCATCTCAATGAAGGCGCTGGCGGTCTCGGGGTCAGGGTCAGCCTGCTCCACGGTGCGGGTGTACTGGTCGATCAGCTGCAGGATGGGGATATTATGCAAGTCCATTTTATGTTTGGCCACCAGAGCCAGCAATAATTCCAGCGGGCCGTCAAAATCTTCCAGATGGAAGGTTAATTCCTCTGCCACTCAGATCACCGCCCCAAGGCTGCTTGCATAAACGGTGTAGGCGATCTTATCGATATAGCCGGTGCCTGCGCCCAAAAGCGACCACACCACGTTATTCAGGTAGTAGAGCGGCGTATCCAGAAAGCCGCCCCAAACCGCTGCCAGCATGACGATCATGATATATTTTTCGTACCGCATCAGGCCAAAGTAGATGCGCTGCGGCAGCACCACCAGCAGAATGCGGCTGCCGTCCAGCGGCGGCACCGGAATCAGGTTGAACACCGCAAGGCTGACGTTCATCAGCACCAGATAGCGCAGGAACATGGCAATGTAAATGGTAGCGTTATTGACCGGCGCCCAGTAGTACATTACCTTCCATGCCACCATGCCAAGGTAAGCCAGCACAAGGTTTGCCACAGGGCCTGCCAGTGCCGTAAGCGCCATGCCCCACTTAGGGTTTTTGAAGTTGCGGGGGTTGGTGGACACAGGCTTTGCCCAGCCCACGCCTGCAAACACCATGCACAGGGTGCCCAGCAGGTCAAAGTGCGCAAAGGGATTCAGCGAAAGACGCCCCTCGCGTTTGGCGGTGGCATCGCCCAGCAGCCATGCTGCCAGCGCATGGCCAGCCTCGTGGAACGGAATGGCCACCAGCGCCACCAGTGCGCGGATGATATAATAGGTTGCCTGTGTGGTCATGTAAATCTCCTGTCAAAACGAATTTCATTCTTTATAATACTATTTTTTTGTGCCCTGCACAAGCCCCACAGCACCGGGAATGCAAAAAGCTACAGAAAATTTAAAAAAAGACTTGCTTTTTCTTTGTATCTCTGGTAAAATAGTCAAGCTGATTATTTTGATTCCATACTTCACTGTAGGAGGTGCAAGTACCATGGCTAAGTGTGAATGCTGCGGCAAGGGTGTTACCTTTGGTATCAAGGTCTCCCACTCTCATCGCCGTTCCAACCGTACCTGGAAGCCGAATGTCCGTCGTGTCAAGGCGGTCGTGGAGGGCTCTCCCAAGTATGTCTACGCATGCTCCCGTTGCCTGCGCGCTGGCAAAGTTACCCGCGCTGTCTAATTTGGTGTATGTGGCCGGTCACTTTGTCGAGTGGCCGGCTTTTTTATTTGCCGCAAGGAGAGGAATAAAATGTCTTTGCCTGTTGATCCCATCATGCTGCTGAGCGTGGTGAACCTGAAACTGCGGGATCAGTATAAGGATCTCGATGCGCTGTGCGAAGATCTGGAGGCCGACAAGGCCGGTCTGTGCGCTAAGCTGCACGCTGTGGGCTACGATTACGACCCGCAGCGCAACCAGTTTGTCTGATTATAGCTTCCAAATCCGGCACCGGTGCGCAGCGACTGTGCCCGGGCCGGTGAATGATAAAATAAGGAGTGCTTGATTTATGATCCAGGGTACCTATTACAAAGAGTGGAGCACGGTTCTGGGCCGTGAGATGGAGTTTAAGGTGTACGGCCATGCCGGTGTGCCGGTGCTGGCACTGCCCGCCCGCGGCGGCCGTTTTTATGACTGGGAGAACAACGGAATGCCCGACGCCATTGCCCAGCTGCTGAACGAGGGCAAGGTGCAGCTGTTCTGCGCAGATGCCATGGACGGCGAAGGCCTTTTGAACGGTGATCTGCCCCAGCGCCGCCGCGCCGAGCTGCAGGAGAAGTATTTCGTCTACCTGACCGCTGAGCTTGCTCCCCGTATTCTGACCCTGAACAACGCCAAAAAGGGCACCCGGATCTGGACTGCCGGTGTAGACTTGGGCGCTTACCACGCCGTCCACTGCCGTCTGCGCCGTCCCACCTTGTTTGCAGGTGCTGTGGGCATGGGCGGCATCTACGACCTGACCCGCTTCTGGGGCACCGACAGCGATGACATGGTGCTGCGCTGCGCTCCCCTTGCCTATTTGCAGGAGAACGGCATTGCCAACAAGCCTGCGCTGGCCAAGGCTGAGGAGAACAGCCTGATCCTCTGTGCCGGTCAGGGTGCCTACGAGGGCGATGCACTGGATGACACGCAGGCACTGGCTGATCTGCTGAAGGATCAGGGAATGCCCGCACATCTGGAGATCTGGGGCGGTGACGTCTCCCACGACTGGTACTGGTGGGGCAAGATGTGGAGTCTGTTTGCACCGCGCATTCTGGAAGTAAAGTAAGAGCTTACAACGAGGGAAAGCCTGCGGGCTTCCCTCGTTTTTTTATATGCAGCAGTTTTGAATGGCCTCCGCGTGCGCTCTGGCCATGTTCAGTGGAATTTCATCTTTTAATTTATGGTTCAGAAACGCCTGCGGCGTTTCCGAACCATTTTTTTGTCAGCTGTACTATTTATATTTCATTTCCTACTTGAATTGTCGGATATTATGTGCTATACTGCTGTTGTAAGAAAATATACCCCATGGGGGTTTATGAAAGGAGCGATTCCGATATGGAAGAGACCAAAAAGCACTGTTGCTGCTGCGTTGATACGCCGGAAGCGGACGCTGCGGCAGACACTGCTGTCCCCTGCTGCTGCCGCCACAAAGAGCGCAGCCCGGAGGAACACAAAGCTCTGCTTAACCGGCTGAACCGCATTGAAGGGCAGGTGCGCGGCATCCGCGGGATGCTGGAAAAGGACGCCTACTGTGTGGACATTCTGGTACAGGTAGCCGCAGCCAATGCGGCGCTGAACAGCTTTTCCCGGGAATTGCTGGCACAGCACATCGGCAGCTGCGTGGCGGATGACCTGCGTGCCGGCAGCGATGAAAAGCTGGAAGAGCTGCTCCGGCTGCTGCCCAAACTGATGAAATGACCGCCCGCCGGGCAGACTGACCACAAGGAGAAACAGCAATGGAACAATTCAACGTTACCGGCATGAGCTGCGCGGCCTGCTCTGCTCGGGTAGAAAAGGCCGTAAAGAGTGTGCCGGGCGTCACCGGTTGTTCGGTAAGCCTGCTGACCAACTCCATGGGCGTAGAAGGCACCGCTGAGGATGCCGCCATTATCCGTGCCGTAGAGCAGGCCGGTTACGGCGCAAGCCCCAAAAAAGCCGCCGCAGCGGCCAGCACCAGCGCAGAGCTGGATGCTCTAGCAGACCACGAAACACCCAAGCTGAAACGGCGGCTCATCGCCTCGCTGGGCTTTTTGCTGGTGCTGATGTACTTTTCCATGGGGCACATGATGTGGGGCTGGCCGCTACCCCGCTGGTTTGACGGCAACCACATTGCCATGGGACTGGTACAGCTGTTGCTGGCAGGCATCGTGATGGTGATCAACCAGAAGTTTTTCATCAATGGCTTCAAAGGGCTGGTACACCGCTCCCCCAACATGGATACGCTGGTGGCTATGGGCTCGATGGCAAGCTTTGTGTGGAGCACCTACGCCCTGTTTGCCATGACCGATGCGCAGCTGCACGGCAACGAAGGACTTGTCATGCACTATATGATGGAGTTCTATTTTGAGTCTGCCGCCATGATTTTGACCCTTATCACCGTGGGCAAGATGCTGGAGGCGCGCTCCAAGGGCAAGACCACCGATGCGCTCAAAAGCCTGATGAAGCTTGCCCCCAAGACCGCTACCCTGCTGCGGGACGGCACCGAGGTGACCGTACCCATTGAGCAGGTACAGAAGGAGGACATCTTTGTGGTGCGCCCGGGCGAGAACATCCCGGTGGACGGCATTGTGCTGGAGGGCAGCAGTGCCGTGAACGAGAGCGCGCTGACCGGCGAGAGCATCCCGGTAGACAAGGCCGTGGGCGATAAGGTAAGCGCCGCCACCACCAATCAGTCCGGCTATCTGCAGTGCCGCGCCACCCGCGTGGGCGAGGACACCACGCTGGCGCAGATCATCCGCATGGTCAGCGATGCCGCTGCTACCAAGGCACCCATTGCAAAGATCGCAGATACCGTATCCGGCTTTTTCGTGCCTGCGGTCATCAGCATTGCAGTGGTCACCACCCTTGTTTGGCTGCTGCTGGGGCGGGATGTAGGCTACGCGCTGGCGCGGGGCATCTCGGTGCTGGTCATCAGCTGCCCCTGTGCGCTGGGTCTGGCAACGCCGGTAGCTATTATGGTGGGCAACGGCCTTGGTGCAAAGAACGGCATCCTATTCAAGACCGCTGCGGCGTTAGAAGAAGCCGGGCGCACCCGCATCGTAGCGCTGGACAAGACCGGCACTATCACCTGCGGCGAGCCTACCGTCACCGACCTTCTGCCCGCTGTGGGCGTGACCGAGACCGAGCTGCTCACGCTGGCAGCCGCGCTGGAGGGCCGCAGTGAGCACCCACTGGCGCGGGCAGTGCTGGCCTATGCGGAGGAAAAGCAGCTGGAGCTGCCCTCTGTTACCGATTTTACCGCCCTGCCGGGCAACGGCCTTACCGCCAAGCTGGAGGGCAAGGAGATCTTTGGCGGCAACGCTGCTTTTATTGGCACAAAGGTCTCTATCCCCGCTGCGCTGCAAACGCAGGCTGCTGCACTGGCCGCTCAGGGTAAAACGCCCCTGTTCTTTGGCGGCGCAGGTCGTCTGCTGGGCGTTATCGCGGTAGCTGATACCATCAAGGAGGACAGCCCGCAGGCCATCCGGGAGCTGCGAAATATGGGTATCCGGGTCGTGATGCTGACCGGCGACAACCAGCGCACCGCCGAAGCCATCGGCCGACAGGCCGGGGTGGACGAGGTGATTGCCGGGGTGCTGCCCGAGGGCAAGGAGGCCGTCATCCGGCAGCTGCAAAAGTACGGCAAGGTAGCTATGGTGGGTGACGGTATCAACGACGCCCCTGCCCTGACCCGCGCTGACACCGGCATTGCCATTGGCGCAGGCACAGACGTAGCCATTGACGCCGCGGACGTAGTACTGATGAACTCCAAGCTCTCGGACGTGCCCGCCGCCATCCGGCTGAGCCGCGCTTCCCTGCGCAACATCCACGAAAACCTGTTCTGGGCGTTTATCTATAACATCATCGGCATTCCGCTGGCAGCCGGTGTGTTCATCCCCTTGGGGCTGACGCTGAACCCCATGTTCGGCGCAGCTGCCATGAGCCTTTCCAGCTTCTGCGTGGTGAGTAACGCCTTGCGACTGAACCTGTTTGACCTGCACAGCGCAAAGCGTGACCACCCGCCCAAACACGTCCCTGCCCTGCCAGCTGCCCTTGTGCAGCCCGCAGCGGAGGAAGATACAACTTACAAGGAGAAGATCGTTATGAAAAAGACCCTGACCGTAGAGGGCATGATGTGCCCCCACTGTGAAGCCCGCGTCAAGAAGGCGCTGGAGGCTCTGCCGCAGGTGGACGAGGCTGTTGTCAGCCACGAAGCCGGTACTGCCATTGTTACCCTGAACGCAGAGGTGGACGATGAGGTGCTGAAAAAGGCCGTGGAGGCACAGGATTACCCTGTTACCGGTATCCAGTAAGGTTCAGCCACCACAAATGCAAAAGAGGCAGCTGCGCGTATTCTGCGCAGCTGCCTCTTTTGTGGCGGGACGATTTTGAATGCGCGCCGCGTTCGCTTTGCGCATCTTCAGAGGAAAGATTCTTTTTATTTTAGAGCACCGGAGCGCCTGCGGACGCTCCGGTGCTCCATTTTTTCCAAAAAGCCGTTGCCGCAATTAGAACGCAAAAAGCCCGCTGCAAGGCGGAATGTCCTTGCAGCGGGCAGAATAGATAACCGGGGAACCCTTATCAGACTTCGGTGTTGAAGTAGCGCTTCAGCAGGCCCTCGAAGCCACGGCCGTGACGGGCTTCATCCTTTGCCATCTCATGGACGGTATCGTGGATAGCGTCCAGATTCAGCGCCTTAGCCTTCTTGGCCAGGTCCATCTTACCGGCGCAGGCACCGCACTCGGCCTCAGCACGCATCATCAGGTTCTTCTTGGTGCTGTCGGTCACGACCTCGCCCAGCAGCTCTGCAAAGCGGGATGCGTGGTCAGCCTCTTCGTAAGCATAACGCTTGTAGGCCTCGGCGATCTCGGGGTAGCCCTCACGCTCTGCCACGCGAGCCATAGCCAGATACATGCCGACCTCGCTGCACTCGCCCTCGAAGTTTGCGCGCAGACCGTCAACGATCTCCTGCGGCACGCCCTCTGCCTTGCCGATGCCAACAACATGCTCGGTGACGTAGGTGTTGCCGGTCTTTTCCACAAAAGCGGAAGCGGGAGCCTTGCAAACGGGGCACTGAGCGGGGATCTCACCCTCAGCGATATAACCACAAACGGTGCAAACGTATTTCTTCATAAGAATTTACCTCCATTCGATCTGTTAAAAATGATACAGGACGGAAACCACCCGCCTGTTGCTTCTATGCTAAGCAGCCGCGCTGCCGGGTATAGAAAGAGCCATGGAAGGGGGCTTTGTGTACTTCCCTTTCCATGGCTCTATTATAGCGAATAGTTCCTAGTTAGTCAAGTATATTTTTAAGAATTATTCCTATTTATTAAAATCTGGCAGGATGCCCAAATTTCCTTACAGAAAACTGGACGTATTCCCGAGGATCAGACCTGCAGGTTGCCGCTGGTAGCAGCATCAGAACCGGCGGTAGCGTCAAACTCGTAGTCATTGCCGGGCAGGATGGCATTGAGCAGAATGCCTGCGATAGCAGCCACAGCCAGACCGGACAGGTTGATGGTGACACTGCCAACGGTAAAGCCAACGCCGCCCACAGAGTTGAAGCCCAGTGCGCACACCAGAATGACGGCGGCAACGATCAGGTTGCGGCTGTTGGTGAAGTCCACGCGGTTCTCCACCACGTTGCGCACACCGATAGCGGAGATCATTCCGTACAGCACAAAGCTGATACCGCCGATGATGCCGGTGGGGATGGTGTTGATGACGGCCTCAAACTTGGGGCTGAAGCTCAGGATGATAGCCAGCACAGCGGCAATGCGGATGACCAGCGGGTCGTAGATCTTGCTCAGTGCCAGCACGCCGGTGTTCTCGCCGTAGGTGGTGTTGGCGGGGCCGCCCAGCAGACCGGCCATGGTGGTGGCCAGACCATCGCCCATCAGGGTGCGGTTCAGGCCGGGGTCATTGATGTAGTTGTGGCCGACGGTGGCGCTGATGGCGGCAATATCGCCAACGTGCTCCATCATGGTAGCCAGTGCGATGGGGATAATGGTGAACAGAGCGCTGATGAACTCCGGGCTGCCGTCAATGGCAAACAGACCCATAGCCTCTTTGTGCAGGGGGATGCCCAGCCAAGCGGCCTCGGAGATCTTCTGGAAATCCACTGCGCCGGTGACCAGTGCCACAGCGTAGGAGACCAGCACACCGATGAGGATGGGCAGGATCTTGACCATGCCCTTGCCCCAGATGTTGCACACGATGACAGTGCCCAGTGCCACAAAGGCCAGCAGCCAGTTGGACTGGCAGTTGGTGATAGCAGAGGGAGCAAGGATCAGACCGATGGAGATAATGATGGGGCCGGTGACCACCGGCGGGAAGAACTTCATGATGCGGCGGATGCCAAAGGTGGAGATCAGCAGGCTGGCCACCAGATAGACCAAACCCGAGAATGCAATGGCAGCGCAGGCATAGGGCAGCATCTTGGTGTTGGCAACGGTCAGGTTGCCATCGGCATCAGCCAGCATGGGAGCCACGATGGAGAAGCCGCCCAGATATGCAAAGGAGGAGCCGAGGAATGCCGGGACCTTCTTTTTGGTGATGAGGTGGAACAGCAGCGTGCCCAGACCGGCACACAGCAGAGTGGTGGAAACGCTCAGGCCGGTGAGCAGCGGCACCAGAACCGTTGCGCCAAACATGGCAAACATATGCTGCACACCCAGAATAAACATTCTGCCGGTGCCCAACTTTTTGGCATCGTATACGCCCTTGGAGTAATCGATCTTTTCGCTCATAGAAAACCTCCTATCCTGTTATTCCCAAAAAAAGAGGCATTGCCGTTGAAACAGCAGTGCCTCTGAATTTCAGGAACAAGACCTCCACACAAAAATGGGAAAGAAACCACTATGCAGTCGCTCACGCTTGAACATTGTGCTCCTCCCCTTCTTTTTGTGTTCTTTCCAACAACCGGAATCGCTCCGGCAAGGCAGCAGCAACGCTGCGGCCTTTTTGTTAAGTATAGCAGATTTTGGGCTTTCCAGCAAGGTGTTGACAGCTTTTTCTTGCCGGTTACACTGCGCCGTGGGCTGCGGGGGTTGCGCTTTTGGACGGAATGCCCTATAATAGAGCCTGTTCTTATTTCCTACCATTATAATGTGTTGATATTGCAGGAGGCTTTATGCTCTATCTGGATTACTCTGCCAACACCCCTGTGGACGAGGAGGTGCTGCAATGCTTCTGCGAAGCTGAGCGGCGCTACCCGGGCAACGCCAACGCCCACCATCAGGCAGGCACTACCGCAAAGGCTGCTATAAACGAGGCGACCGGCAGCATTGCCCGCTGTCTGGGCGCACCGCCTGCGGGCATCATCTATACCTCCGGTGCAAGCGAAGCCAACAACCTTGCCGTGAAGGGGTTGGCAGCGCTGGGAGGTGCAGCAGACAGGCACATCCTCTCTACTCCGCTGGAGCATTCGTCCGTCAGCGGCAGTCTGGAGGCGCTGCAAAAGCAGGGGTACGAGGTGGAGCTGCTGGACATCCTGCCGGACGGCACGGTGGACCTCGCTGACCTGAAACAGCGGCTGCGCCCGGACACCGTTCTGGTTGCTGTGACCGCTGTGGACAGCGAGTTGGGTGTAGTACAGCCCATTGCAGAGATTGCAGAGCTTTTAAAGGCATACCCCAACTGCCATTTCCATGTGGACGCCACGCAGGCTGTGGGGAAAATTCCTGTGCAGTTTGAGGGCATGGACACCATGAGCCTGACAGCCCATAAGTTTTACGGGCTCAACGGCATCGGTGTGCTGGTAAAGCGGCTGGGGTTGGCACTGCCGCCCCTCATCCACGGCGGAGAGAGCACTACCCCCTACCGCAGCGGCACACCTACCGTAGCCCTTGCCTGCTCGCTGGCGCTGGCTTTGGAAAAGGCTACTGCGGAGCTGCCAGCCCGCGCCGCAACTGTGCGCAGCCTGAGCGACCGGCTGCGCGCAGAGCTTTCCCGCTATCCAAAAGTACGCATCAACAGCCCGGCAAACGCTGTGCCGCATATCCTGAACCTGAGCGTGCAGGGCGTAAAGGGTACCGTGTTCCAGCGGGAGTTGGACACACGCGGGGTATGCGTCTCGGTCAAATCCGCCTGTTCGTCCGACGGACTGCCCTCCCGCGCGGTGCTGGCAGTCAGTCAGGACCGGCGCAACGCCCTTTCCTCTTGGCGCATCAGCCTGAGCCACCTTACCACAGAAGAGGAAGCGACCGCCTTTCTGCACGCCTTTGCAGACTGCTATAACACCCTGACCCAGTAAAGGAGCTGTGAAACAAAGCCGTTTGCAGCTGCCATAAACAAACAAAAAGACCTTCCCGCTCTCCGGAACGGGAAGGTCTTTATAAATTGCTAATTAGCCTTGGAACTTACGTTCAAGGACAAAATCACTCAATGATCTTGCCAACAACGCCGGAACCAACGGTACGGCCACCCTCACGGATAGCGAAACGCAGGCCCTCTTCCATAGCAACGGGGGTCAGCAGCTCAACGTGCATCATGACGTTATCGCCGGGCATGCACATCTCAGTGCCTTCGGGCAGGGTGATGATGCCGGTCACGTCGGTGGTACGGAAGTAGAACTGAGGACGATAGTTGGAGAAGAACGGGGTGTGACGGCCGCCTTCGTCCTTGGTCAGGACGTAGACCTGAGCCTCAAAGACGTTGTGGGGGTGCACAGAACCGGGCTTAGCCAGAACCTGGCCACGCTCGATCTGGGTACGATCAACACCACGCAGCAGAGCGCCGATGTTATCGCCAGCCTCAGCGAAGTCCAGAGACTTACGGAACATCTCCAGACCGGTGATGGTGGTGTTCAGACGGTCGGGCTTGATGCCGACGATCTCCATAGCATCGCCAACCTTGGCCATACCACGCTCAACACGACCGGTAGCAACGGTACCACGGCCAGAAATGGTCATGACATCCTCGATGGGCATCAGGAAGGGCTTATCCTCTTCACGATCGGGGTTGGGGATATAGGTGTCAACAGCGTCCATCAGCTCCTTGATGCAAGCATACTCGGGAGCATTGGGATCGGTGGAGGTAGACTCCAGAGCCTTCAGAGCGGAACCACGAATGATCGGGGTATCGTCGCCCGGGAAGTCGTACTCGCTCAGCAGCTCACGGATCTCCATCTCGACCAGATCCAGCAGCTCCTCGTCGTCGACCATATCGCACTTGTTCATGAACACAACGATATAGGGCACGCCGACCTGACGAGCCAGCAGGATGTGCTCACGGGTCTGGGGCATGGGACCATCGGTAGCAGCAACGACCAGGATAGCGCCGTCCATCTGAGCAGCACCAGTGATCATGTTCTTGACGTAGTCAGCATGGCCCGGGCAGTCAACGTGAGCGTAGTGACGAGCGTCGGTCTGATACTCAACGTGAGCGGAGTTGATCGTGATACCACGAGCACGCTCCTCAGGAGCCTTATCGATGTTAGCGTAGTCCATGAACTCTGCATCACCCTTCAGAGCCAGGTACTTGGTGATAGCAGCGGTCAGAGTGGTCTTGCCGTGGTCAACGTGACCGATGGTGCCGATGTTAACATGCGGCTTAGAACGGTCGAACTTTGCCTTTTCAGCCATTGGAATATCCTCCCTTAATTTAGGTTTTGATATTGGTTACAACAACCCTGCAAAATGCAGACATTGCACTGCAAGGCTATTCTACTAAATTTGCCCTGTAAAATCAAGTGCTTTTACAGGAAATTTTGCCGGAGTTACACTACCCCGGCAAAATTCTTATGCTTTTCAGCGCTTAGCCCTTGGTACGGCCAGCAATGATCTGGTCAGCAATGTTCTTGGGAACCGGCTCGTAGTGAGAGGGCTCCATAACATACTGGCCACGACCCTGAGTCTTGGAACGCAGGTCGGTAGCGTAGCCGAACATCTGAGCCAGAGGCACAAATGCGTTGACACGCTGGGTACCGGCCATAGCCTCCATGCCCTGGATCTGACCACGGCGAGCGTTCAGGTCACCGATAACATCGCCCAGATATTCATCAGGAACGATAACAGCAACCTTCATGATGGGCTCAGTGATGATAGGATCAGCCTTGCGCATAGCATCCTTGAATGCCATAGAGCCAGCGATGGAGAAGGCCATTTCAGAGGAGTCGACCTCATGATAAGAACCATCCCACAGGGTGACCTTGACATCAACGACAGGATAGCCTGCCAGAACACCGGACTTCATAGCACCCTGGATACCGTTGTCGATAGCCGGGATGTATTCCTTCGGGATAGCGCCGCCAACGATGGCGTTGACGAACTCGTAACCCTTGCCGGGCTCGTTGGGCTCGATCTTGATCTTAACGTGACCGTACTGGCCCTTACCACCGGACTGACGTGCGTACTTGGTCTCCTGGTTGGCCTCCTTGCGGATGGTCTCACGGTAAGCAACCTGGGGTGCGCCCACGTTTGCCTCAACCTTGAACTCGCGCAGCAGACGGTCAACGATGATCTCCAAGTGCAGCTCGCCCATACCAGCAATAATGGTCTGGCCGGTCTCTTCATCGGTGTAGGTCTTGAAGGTCGGATCCTCTTCGGCCAGCTTTGCCAGCGCGATGCCCATCTTCTCGTTGCCGGCCTTGGTCTTAGGCTCGATGGCAACGCGGATAACGGGCTCGGGGAACTTCATGGACTCCAGAATGATGGGATGATTCTCATCACACAGAGTATCACCAGTGGTGGTGTTCTTCAGACCGACAACAGCAGCGATATCACCTGCATAGCAGCAGTCGATATCCTTGCGGTGGTTGGAGTGCATCTGCAGGATGCGGCCCATACGCTCCTTGTTGTCCTTCACGGAGTTGTAGACAGTAGTACCTGCCTCGACCTTACCGGAGTAGACACGGAAGTATGCCAGCTTACCAACGAACGGGTCGGTAGCGATCTTGAAGGCCAGAGCTGCGAAGGGAGCGTCGTCGGAAGACGGACGGGTCTCCTGCTCTTCGGTCTCAGGATTCACACCCTTGATGTCCTCAACATCGGTAGGAGCGGGCATATAGTCAACGATAGCGTCCAGCAGCTTCTGCACACCACGGTTCTTGTAGGAAGAGCCGCAGACAACGGGAACCAGAGTATTTGCAATGGTTTCCTTGCGGATGGCCTTCTTCAGCTCCTCGCGGGTGATCTCCTCGCCCTCAAGGTACTTCTCCATCAGCTCTTCGTCGTTCTCGGCAACAGCCTCGACCAGAATGTTACGGTACTCTTCAGCCTGCTCGACCATATCCTCGGGGATGGGCTCGGTACGCATATCGTTGCCCATGTCGTCGTAGTAGACCTCAGCGTTCATATCGACCAAGTCAACGATACCGCGGAAGGTATCCTCCTGACCGATCGGCAGCTGGATGGCCACGCCGTTGGCGTGCAGACGATCATGCAGCATCTTGATGCAGCGGAAGAAGTCAGCACCCATGGTGTCCATCTTGTTGACGTACACCATACGGGGGACTTTGTATTCATCAGCCTGACGCCAAACGGTCTCAGACTGAGGCTCGACACCACCCTTTGCGGCCAGAACGGTCACAGAACCGTCCAGAACGCGCAGAGAGCGCTGGACCTCAACAGTGAAGTCCACGTGGCCCGGAGTGTCGATAATGTTGATGCGGTGACGATTCTTCTTGAACGCGACCGGATCCTTCTGGGTCTCAGAGTGAGACCAGTAGCAGGTGGTAGCAGCGGAAGTGATGGTGATACCACGCTCCTGCTCCTGAACCATCCAGTCCATCGTAGCGCCGCCATCATGAACTTCGCCGATCTTGTGGTTGATACCGGTGTAGTACAGGATACGCTCGGTAGTAGTAGTCTTACCAGCATCAATGTGGGCCATAATGCCGATATTTCTCGTCATCTGAAGAGAAACTTCTCTGGGTGTAGCCATGAAATTAACCTCCTACAGAACAGATCAATAACGGAAATGAGCGAAAGCCTTGTTGGCCTCGGCCATCTTGTGAGTATCCTCGCGCTTCTTCACGGCGTTACCAGTGTTGTTGGCAGCATCCATGATCTCAGCGGCCAGACGCTGGGCCATGGTCTTCTCACCACGGCTGCGGCTGTAAGCGGTCAGCCAGCGCAGACCCAGAGTCTCGCGGCGGGCAGGGCTGACTTCCAGAGGAACCTGGTAGTTAGCGCCACCAACACGGCGGGTCTTGCACTCGAGGCTGGGCATGATGTTCTCCATCGCCTTCTCGAAAGTCTCCAGAGGATCGTTGCCGGTCTTCTCCTGAATCATGGAGAAAGCTTCGTAAACGATCTTCTGAGCGACGCCCTTCTTGCCATCCAGCATGACGCTGTTGACCAGACGAGTGACCATCTTGGAATTGTAAATAGGATCAGCTAAGACATCGCGCTTAGCAATGTTACCTCTTCTAGGCATCTTTCTTCCCTCCTTCACAGAATGATATCATCGGTACTCGAAAGTAATAAAACTCCCGTTGTGTCACAAAGAGCTGACCTTACATAAACCGTTACCCTCCGCTTTTAAGCGGACTTGTTATTTATATAAAGGAAAGCCGTTTATGGCGGTTGTCCTCAATTACTTCTTTGCAGCACCGGCCTTAGGACGCTTTGCGCCGTACTTGGAGCGGGCCTGGTTACGGCCTGCCACACCCTGAGTATCCAGGGTACCACGGATGATGTGGTAACGCACACCGGGCAGGTCCTTAACACGGCCGCCACGGATCAGCACGACGGAGTGCTCCTGCAGGTTATGGCCGATACCGGGAATGTAAGAGGTGACCTCGATACCATTCGTGAGGCGGACACGAGCAACCTTACGCAGAGCAGAGTTAGGCTTCTTGGGGGTCATGGTACGAACTGCAGTGCAGACACCACGCTTCTGGGGGCTGCTCAGATCAGAGTACTGCTTCTTCTGAGAGTTATAAGTCTTCTGCAGAGCGGGAGCGGTGCTCTTGGTAGTCAGGACCTCACGGCCTTTGCGTACAAGCTGGTTAAAAGTAGGCATTTTGTTTCTCCTTTCTTAATGATGAACATCGGAAGCATTTTCCGACTTTTTTGCCGCACTATCCCCATGAGGGACGCGCAACAGTTATATAATAACCGCTTTGCGGCCGGATGTCAACAGTTTTTGCAAATTTTTTTGTATTTATTCCAGATTTTTTCTTTCAGACAGTTTTTGGCAGAATAAATGCATTTTCCCTCCCCTGCTGCGCTGCTTTATGCACGCAAAAGCCGCTCCGCAGGCTTTCGCCCGCGGAGCGGCTTTGTTTAACTGATCAGATCCTGACGGATGCTGCGCTTACTGTGCGGAGGCAGCCAGCTCGGCTGCGATCTCGGCATCGCGCTCAGCCTCACGGTTCTTCAGATCCTCACGCACCTCCGGCAGACCGGTACCGGCGGGGATCAGCTTACCGATGATGACGTTCTCCTTCAGACCGGACAGCGGGTCGACCTTGCCCTTGATGGCAGCCTCGGTCAGCACGCGGGTGGTCTCTTGGAAGGAAGCGGCAGACAGGAAGGAGTCGTTGGCCAGAGCAGCCTTGGTGATGCCCAGCAGCACCTGCTGATACTCTACCAGCTTCAGGCCCTCTTCGCCTGCATCAATGCGCTTCTGCAGATCGGCATTGATGTTCTCCACCTCCAGACGGCTTGCCAGAGCACCGCCGATCAAGTTGGAGGAGCCGGAGTCGGTCACACGCACCTTGCGGCACATCTGACGGACGATGACTTCGATATGCTTATCGTTGATCTCAACGCCCTGCAGACGATAGACCTTCTGGACCTCGTTGATCAGGTAGTTCTGCACGTCCTCCAGACCCTTGATGGCCAGAATATCCTGCGGGTACAGCACGCCCTCGCGGGTGATGATGTCGCCCTTCTCCACACGGTCGCCGGGCATTACGCGGGAATGCTGGGTGAACGGGATGGAGTAGCTCTTGACTTCCTCTGCACCGTTCTCGTCCTTGCCGGTGACCTTGATGACCACGTTCTTCTTGGTGTCGTCCTGAGAGACCACACCGGAGATCTCGCTCATGATGGCCATGCTCTTGGGACGGCGGCTCTCGAACAGCTCCTCAACACGGGGCAGACCCTGTGTAATATCCTCGGCAGATGCGATACCGCCGGTATGGAAGGTACGCATGGTCAGCTGAGTACCGGGCTCACCGATGGACTCTGCGGCGATAACACCGACAGACTCGCCCAGACGGACCGGCTCGCCGTTGGCCATATCGGAACCGTAGCAGCGTGCGCAGACGCCGGTCTTTGCACGGCAGGTCAGCAGGCTGCGGATCTTCAGACGGGTGATACCGGCTGCCTCGATCTCGTTGGCATCGTACAGGTCGATCATCTTGCCCTCGGGCACGATAACCTTGCCGGTGATGGGGTTGACCACATCGCCCACGGCAAAACGGCCAATCAGACGCTCGCGGAAGCTCTCGATCTTCTCCTTGCCCTCGTGGATCTCAGAGACCCACAGGCCATCGGTGGTGCCGCAGTCGATCTCGCGGACGATGACGTCCTGAGAAACATCGACCATGCGGCGGGTCAGGTAACCGGAGTCAGCGGTACGCAGAGCGGTATCAGCCAGACCCTTACGAGCACCACGGGCAGAAACGAAATATTCCAGAATGTTCAGACCTTCGCGGTAGTTTGCACGAATGGGCATCTCGATGGTGTGACCGGCGGTGTTTGCCAGCAGGCCGCGCATACCAGCCAGCTGCTTGATCTGGTTCATAGAACCACGAGCACCGGAGTCTGCCATCATATAGATCTCGTTGTCCTTGGGCAGGTTGTCTGCCAGAGCCTTGGAGACCTTATCGGTGGTCTTCTGCCAGATATCGATGGTCTTGTTGTAACGCTCGTTATCCGAGATCAGACCACGGTTGAACAGCTTGCCGACCTTGGCGATCTCCTTATCGGCCTCGGCGATCAGCTCCTGCTTCTGGGGCGGGATCACAGCGTCGCACACAGCCACGGAGATAGCGGACAGGGTGGAGTACTTATAGCCCTGTGCCTTGATGGCATCCAGCATCTTAGCACACTTGCGGGTGCCGTTGCGGGTCATGCAGCGGGAGATGATCTCGGGCAGGGTCTTTTTGGTCACGCGGAAGCTGACCTCGTACTCCAGCCAGTGCTCGGGATCGGTACGATCCACATAGCCCAGGTTCTGGGGAATGGGATTGTTGAAGATGATGCGGCCGGCGGTGGCATCCACCAGACCGGTGCGCTCCACGCCGTCAATGGTCATGGTGCGGCGCACCTTGATGGGCGCGTGCAGGGTGATGACGTGCTCGGCGTAAGCCATCAGAGCCTCGTTCTCATCACGGAACACCTTGCCTGCGCCCTCGTCGTTCTCGCGGACGGTGGTCAGGTAGTAGCTGCCCAGGATCATATCCTGCGTAGGCACGGTAACAGGTGCGCCGTCAGAGGGCTTCAGCAGGTTGCCGGAAGCCAGCATCAGCATCTTGGCCTCACGGCAGGCATCCTCGCCCAGGGGCAGATGGACTGCCATCTGGTCGCCGTCGAAGTCGGCGTTGAATGCGGTACAGGCCAGCGGGTGCAGCTTGACGGCACGACCCTCCACCAGCACGGGGTTAAAGGCCTGAATGCCCAGACGGTGCAGGGTAGGTGCACGGTTCAGCAGCACGGGGTGACCCTTGATAACGGTCTCGAGGCTGTCCCAGACTTCGGGCTTTGCGCGCTCGACCATCTTGCGGGCGGACTTGATGTTGTTGGCAATGCCCTTCTCCACCAGATCCTTCATGACAAAGGGCTTGAACAGCTCCAGAGCCATCTCCTTGGGCAGACCGCACTGATCCATCTTCAGCTCAGGGCCGACGACGATAACGGAACGGCCGGAGTAGTCAACACGCTTGCCCAGCAGGTTCTGACGGAAGCGGCCCTGCTTGCCCTTCAGCAGATCGGAAAGGCTCTTCAGTGCACGATTGTTGGGGCCGGTGACCGGACGGCCGCGGCGGCCGTTGTCGATCAGGCTGTCCACAGCCTCCTGCAGCATCCGCTTCTCGTTGCGCACGATGATGTCGGGAGCGCCCAGCTCCAGCAGGCGGCGCAGACGGTTGTTGCGGTTGATGACGCGGCGGTACAGATCGTTCAGGTCGGAGGTGGCGAAGCGGCCGCCGTCCAGCTGAACCATGGGGCGCAGGTCAGGCGGCAGCACGGGCAGCACGTCCATGACCATCCACTCGGGGCGGTTGCCGGAGATGCGGAAAGCCTCAACAACCTCCAGACGCTTGAGGATACGCACACGCTTCTGGCCGGAGGACTTCTCCACCTCGGCGGTCAGCTCAGCACTCAGCTGATCCAGATCGATCTCCTTCAGCAGGGTCTGGACAGCCTCGGCGCCCATGGCAGCCTCGAACTCGTCGCCGTAGCGCTCGCACATTTCGCGGTATTCCTTCTCGGTCAGCAGCTGCTTTTTATCCAGCGGGGTCAGACCGGGATCGGTGACGATATAACTTGCAAAGTACAGCACCTTTTCCAGCAGGCGGGGGCTGATGTCCAGCATCAGGCCGATGCGGCTGGGGATGCCCTTGAAGTACCAGATGTGGCTCACAGGAGCGGCCAGCTCGATGTGACCCATACGCTCACGGCGGACCTTGGCCTTGGTCACCTCGACGCCGCAGCGGTCGCACATCTTGCCCTTATAACGGATGCGCTTATACTTGCCGCAGTGGCACTCCCAGTCCTTGGTAGGTCCAAAAATGCGCTCGCAGTACAGGCCGTCGCGCTCCGGCTTCAGGGTGCGGTAGTTGATGGTTTCAGGCTTCTTGACCTCGCCGTAGCTCCAGTTGCGGATCTGCTCCGGAGAAGCCAGGCCGATTTTAATGGAATCGAAAACGTTGTTTTCCATGAAACGAACCCTTTCTTAATCTCTAGTTGTTTCGATGATACAGGCGGCTTTTCTGTTATAGGATCACAGGCGCTTCTCCCCTGCCGCAGCACGCGGCCAAAGGGGAAGGCTGTGTTGTGTATCCAAATCAGAAATCTACTTCGTCAGAAGCAGCCGGAGCCTCGGCACCGGAGTTATCGTCCTCCAGCACAGAAGGATCATCGAAACCTGCATCGGCGTCCTTGATGTTGTAATCAGTCAGTTCGCTCTCCTGCACCACAGTCTCGGTACCGGCAACATCACGCATATCAAAGCCGGTCTCTTCGTCGTCGAAGTTCTGGCGCATATCGATCTCGTTGCCGTCCTTATCCTGCACGATCACGTCCATACCCAGAGACTGCAGTTCCTTCAGCATAACGCGGAAGGACTCGGGGATGCCGGGCTGCGGGATGGGCTCGCCCTTGACGATGGCTTCGTAGGTCTTGACACGACCCTCCACATCATCGGACTTGACAGTCAGGATCTCCTGCAGGGTGTAAGCGGCGCCGTAAGCTTCCAGTGCCCAGACCTCCATCTCGCCGAAGCGCTGACCGCCGAACTGAGCCTTGCCGCCCAGAGGCTGCTGAGTGACCAGAGAGTAGGGGCCGGTGGAACGGGCGTGGATCTTATCGTCGACCAGGTGATGCAGCTTGAGGTAGTACATATAACCAACGGTAACGCGGTTATCAAACTTTTCACCGGTACGGCCATCGTAAACGGTAGTCTTGCCGTCACGATCCAGCTCGATCTTGGAGAAGTCGATGATGTGGCCCTTCTCGCCCATGATCTTGGGGAGCTTGGTGGGATATGCGGGAGCATTCTCACCGTGCCACATCTCGCGGGCGGTATCAAAGGTATCGCCGATGTCGTTCTCACGGGCAGAGTCAAAGACAGGGGTCATGACCTTGATGCCGCAGGCCTTGGCAGCGTAGCCAAGGTTGACTTCCAGCACCTGACCGATATTCATACGGGAAGGCACGCCCAGCGGGTTCAGCACGATATCCAGCGGAGTGCCGTCGGGCAGGTAGGGCATATCCTCCTGCGGCAGGATGCGGGAAACGACACCCTTGTTGCCGTGACGGCCTGCCATCTTATCGCCGACGCTGATCTTGCGCTTCTGAGCGATGTAGCAGCGGACGACCTCGCGCACACCGGGCTGCAGCTCGTCGCTGTTCTCCGGGGTAAAGACCTTGACATCCACAATGATGCCGTATGCGCCGTGAGGCACACGCAGAGAGGTGTCGCGCACCTCGCGGGCCTTCTCGCCGAAGATGGCGCGCAGCAGGCGCTCCTCAGCGGTCAGCTCAGTCTCGCCCTTCGGGGTGACCTTACCGACCAGAATATCGCCGCTCTTGACCTCGGCACCGATGCGGATGATGCCGCGCTCGTCCAGATCTTTCAGGGCATCCTCAGAAACATTGGGGATGTCGCGGGTGATCTCTTCGGGTCCCAGCTTGGTATCGCGGCTCTCGGTCTCGTACTCCTCGATGTGGATGGAGGTGTACACGTCCTCACGCACGATCTTCTCGTTCAGCAGGACGGCGTCCTCGTAGTTGTAGCCCTCCCAGGTCATGAAGCCGATCAGGGCGTTCTTACCCAGAGAGATCTCGCCGTTGCGCATTGCGGGGCCATCGGCCAGCACCTGACCGGCGGTGACGGTCTCGCCCACTTCTACGATGGGGCGCTGGTTGATGCAGGTGCCTGCGTTGGAGCGGGCAAACTTGATCAGAGAATAATCCTCCAGAGCGCCCTGCTCGTTGCGCACCACAACATGGTCGGCATCGACCTTTTCCACAACGCCGTTGCTCTTGGCCAGCACAGCAGTGCCGGAATCGGTAGCAGCCTTGTACTCCATACCGGTAGCAACAATGGGCTGCTGGGTGACCATCAGAGGCACTGCCTGACGCTGCATGTTAGAGCCCATCAGTGCACGGTTACAGTCATCGTTCTCCAGGAAGGGAATGCAAGCGGTAGCAACAGAGACCATCATTCGCGGAGAAACGTCCATGTAATCGACCTTCTCTGCGTCGATTTCTAGGATCTCGTCGCGGCGGCGGGCAGACACACGGGGACGGATGAAGTGCTTGCCTTCATCCAGCGGCTCGTTGGCCTGTGCCACAACGTACTCGTCCTCCACATCGGCGGTCATATACTCCACCTCGTCGGTGACGACCTGCTCGATGAGATTGTTGTTCTCGTCGTAGATCTTCTTGACCTTGCGGTAGGGAGCCTCCACGAAGCCGTACTCGTTGATCTTGGCGTAGGATGCCAGATAGGAGATCAGACCGATGTTGGGGCCTTCAGGGGTCTCAATGGGGCACATACGGCCATAGTGGCTGTAATGAACGTCGCGGACTTCGAAGCCTGCGCGGTCACGGCTCAGACCGCCGGGGCCCAGAGCAGACAGACGGCGCTTGTGGGTCAGCTCAGCCAGAGGGTTGTTCTGATCCATGAACTGAGACAGCGGAGAGGAGCCGAAGAACTCCTTGATGGCTGCCACCACAGGACGGATGTTGATCAGTGCCTGCGGAGTGATGACGCTCTGATCCTGACTCTGCAGGGTCATACGCTCACGGATGACGCGCTCCATACGGGAGAAACCGATGCGGAACTGGTTCTGCAGCAGCTCGCCCACGCTGCGGATACGGCGGTTGCCCAGATGGTCGATATCATCGGTGGTGCCGATGCCGTAGCCCAGACCGTTCAGGTAGTTGATGGAGGACAGGATATCGTCGATGGTGACGGTACGGCCGATGAGCAGATCGTGATCCTTCTTCAGGCTCTCCATGACCTCCTCGGCGCTGGAGGCGTTATCAAGGATCTTGCGCAGCTCCTTGAGGCAGCAGCGCTCGTTGATGCCGCACTCCTTGACATCCACACCCTTGAATGCGGGGTAGTAGCTGTCGATGATGGCCTGTGCGTCCACGCAGCCGTTGGTGATGACCTTGACCTTGTGGGGCTGATCCTTCATGGGATCATCGATCTTCAGCACGACCAGATTCACGCCGGCAGCATCGATCTGCTCAGCCAGCTTGCGGTCGATCTTCTTGTCGGCCTCGACAAGGATCTCGCCGGTGAAGGGATCCACCACGTTCTCTGCGGCCACATGATCCATGATGCGGCGTGCCAGAGACAGCTTCTTATTCATCTTATAGCGGCCGAAGCGGGACAGGTCGTACCGGCGCGGATCGAAGAACAGCATATCGATCTGGCTGGTAGCGGACTCCACCGTGGGGGGCTCGCCGGGACGCAGCTTGCGGTAGACTTCCAGCAAGCCCTCCTCGCGGTTCTTGGTGGTATCCTTTTCCAGCGTGGCCAGAATGCGCTCGTCCTCGCCGAAGTAGTTCAGGATATCCTCGTTAGAGGACAGGCCCAGTGCACGGCACAGCACGGTGACGGGCAGCTTACGGTTCTTATCGATACGGACATAGAACACGTTGGCGGCATCGGTCTCGTACTCCAGCCATGCACCGCGGTTGGGGTTCATGGTGGCGCTGTACAGGTCGTTACCGACCTTATCCTTAGCATGGCCGTAGAACACACCGGGAGAGCGGACCAGCTGGCTGACGATTGCACGCTCAGCACCGTTGATGACAAAGGTGCCTGCGTCGGTCATCAGGGGGAAGTCACCCATGAAGATCTCCTGATCCTTCACCTCGCCGGTCTCCTTGTTCAGCAGACGGGCGGTGACGCGCAGGGGGGCTGCATAGGTAACGTCGCGCTCCTTGCACTCCTTGATGCTGTACTTCGGCTCCTTATCCAGCCGGAAGTCCACAAAGCTCAGTGCCAGATTGCCGGTGTAGTCCTCAATGGTGCCGATATCGTGGAAGACCTCCTTCAGGCCTTCATCCAAGAACCACTGATACGAGTTCTTCTGCACCTCGATCAGGTTCGGCATACTGATGACTTCGTCGATGTGGGAGAAGCTCATGCGCTCGGTTTTGCCGAGCTTTACGGGCTTGACTTTCATCATAAAATCAACCACTCCTTACTTTTATATTCTACGGGATGTCGTATACGCGGGTCAAATTTGAGCAGACACACATAATTCGACCCGCGTCCTGTGGAACCTTCCGGCATTTTGCACAAACTTTTCGGGGTGACCCCTCAAGTGGCAGCCATCACAGCTCCCTTTTTGACGCACTAGTCCATTATGTGATACTAATGCAGTATACACCCCAAAACCCCTGTTGTCAAGCCATTTTTCAGTTTTTTGCCGAAATAAATTTTATTTTCGGTTTGTTTTCGAACGCCCGGTAGCGTGTAGCCGTTTACTTTCCAAGTACTTGATTTTTTTATTTTGCACGTTCCTGTTCATAACACCCTTGTGCAATTTGTCTATCTTTGCTCTTGCGCCCGGAGGCATTACTTTTCCACTTCCCCGCCGCAAAAGAAGAGGCCGCCGCACGGAACGCCGTGCAGCGGCCTTGTCCTATTATACAGAATGCTCACTCGTCCAGATAATCCCGCAGCAGCTTTGCGCGGCTGGGGTGGCGCAGCTTGCGCAGCGCCTTTGCTTCGATCTGACGCACCCGCTCCCGGGTCACGTTGAATTCCTTGCCCAGTTCTTCCAAGGTGCGGGCGCGGCCATCCTCCAGACCAAAGCGCAGGGTGATGACCCTCTCCTCCCGGGGCGTCAGGCTTTTAAGGACGTGCAGCAGCTCCCGCCGCAGCAGCTGGCGCCCAGCTTCATCCACCGGGACACCGGCGTCCTCGTCCTGAATAAAGTCCTCCAGATGGGCGTCCTCTTCCTCCCCTACCGGCGTTTCCAGACTGATGGGTTCCTGCGACAGTTGCAACAGTTCCCGCACCTTGTCCGGCTCCATATCCAGTGCGGCGGCGATCTCCTCCACGGTGGGCTCCCGCCCATTTTTGTGCAGCAGATCGCCTGCCGTTTTCTTGACCCGGTTGATGCTCTCTACCAGATGCACCGGGATGCGGATGGTGCGCCCCTGATCCGCAATGGCGCGAGTGATGGACTGACGGATCCACCAGGTTGCGTAGGTGGAGAACTTGAAGCCCCGCTCCGGCTCAAACTTTTCAGCAGCCTTCATCAGGCCGAGGTTGCCCTCCTGAATGAGATCCAGAAAAGGCAGTCCACGCCCGGCGTAGCGCTTGGCTACCGATACCACCAGCCGCAGGTTTGCCTCGCTCAAAGCGCGGCGGGCATCTGCATCCCCGGCCCGGGCAGCCTTTGCCAGCGCCATCTCCTGTCCGGCGGTCAGCAGCGGCACCCGGCCGATCTCCTTTAAATAGGTCTTGACCGGGTCATCCAGTGCCACGCCCTCAGAGGATAGTTCATTCTCCAGCCTGCCGATCTGGGCATCATCCAGCACAGGCAGCTCGGCAGGTTCCTCTGCCAGATGAACGCCCCGCTGCTCCAGCGCCGCGTAAAGCTCGTCCAGCTGTGCAATATCAAAATCCGCTTCTTCCATGGCACGGCTAATCTGCTCCGTGGTCAGGGTGTGACGGTGAGCCTTTGCGGCAAGGCTGCGGGCAAGTTCTTCCGTTTGCGACAATTTCTGCATGATTCCTGCTCCTTTTCTCTCCAGCTCCAGCCGGAGGGAAAACAGGGATCAGTCTTGTTCGGGCAGCGTCCCCTGCTTTTTTTCGCGCATCGACTGAAGATACTGTGTGATCTCATCGCCGGACATTGCAGCAGCTTTGCTAGCAACCGGCATTCCCCGGGCGATCCTGTCCAGATACAGACGGATATCGTCCGGAGTGCAGTTCACATCGCTGTATTGTGCCGCAAGCCGGCTCAGTTCATTCAATGCTTCTTCGCTTACAAATGCCCGCAGTGCAGTCAGGCTGAGTTCCACGCCCTCCCGGCTGCAATTGAGCATCGCTTCGTATAGTTCCTTCTGCTGCGGCTGGATGAATTGCTCCGCCGTCAGCTGCTGTTTGGCCAATTCCAGATAGCGGGGCTCCCGCAGGATGGCTGCCAGCAGCCGCTGCTGGGCGCTGGCGATGCCCAGCGCCTGACTGCCGCCTGCGCTGTAAGGCACCTTGATCTGATCCATCTCACCGGAGCGCAGCAGCTCGCGGTTTTTCTCCCGGCGGTACTTGCCGCCCGCCCGCTTTACTGCGGTACCCAGCTGCACCAGAATGGCAGTTTTGGAGATGTTGGTCTCCTCTGCCAGCCGCCCGGCGTACACCTCCTGCTCAGTGGGGTTGGAGCGCTCTGCCAGCATTTCCACGGCTTCCTTTACATATTGCAGCCGCTGCGCATCCTGCGAGAGATCATACTGGTCTCGCAGGCGCTTGAGCCGGAAGTCCAGCGCATTGCCCACCCCATCCAGAAGTGCCTGAAAGCGCTCCGGGCCGTATTTTTTGATGTATTCGTCTGGGTCCTTTGCGCCGGGAATCTGCAAAACGCCCACCTTTACCGGGCTGTTGCGGAACAGTTCCAGCGAGCGCAGGGTCGCCTTCTGGCCGGCCTCGTCCGAGTCATAGCTCAGAATGACCTCATCGGCATATTCGCTGATGATGCGCACCTGTCCGGGGGTCAGGGCGGTGCCGCAGGCGCAGACGGCGGTATCGATGCCCGCCTGCTGCATACTGATGACATCCATGTAGCCCTCGCACAGCACGAACCGCCGGGAGGCGCTGCGCTTGGCGATCTGCATGGCAAACACCGTCTCGGATTTGTGGTAGACCAGCGTTTCCGGGCTGTTAACGTACTTGGGTTTGGAGTCGTCCATCACGCGTCCGCCAAAGGCAATGATGTTGCCGCGCAGGTCAAAGATAGGGGTCATGACACGCTTCCAGAACAGGCAGTAGATGCGCCCGGACTGGCTGCGTTTGAACAAGCCGCTGGCGTCCAGTTCCTGCTGGTTGTAGCCCTTATCCCGCAGGTACTGGTACAGTGCCTGCCCATCGTTGGGGGCATAGCCCAGCCCGAACCGGACGATGGTCTTATCGTCCAGCCCGCGCCGCCGCCAGTAAGCGCGCGCCTGCCGCGCCTCCTCCACGGTAGAGTTCAGGCAGGCGTGGAAGAAGCGGGCGGCCTCCTTGTTCATGGAAAGCACCCGGCTGCGCAGACGTCCGGTCTTGTCGTCTTCCTGCGGCTCCGGCATACCGGCGCGGGAAGCCAGCATCTTGATGGCTTCGCCGCTGCTGATATTGTTGATCTTTTTGACAAAGCTGATGGCATCTCCGGCCGCCTGACAGCCGAAGCAGTAAAAGCTTTGAGTGTCAGGGTACACATAGAAGGATGGCGTTTTTTCGCTGTGAAAAGGGCACAGACCGCCGTACAGCCGTCCCTTGCGCTTGAGCTGCACATAGCTGCCCACCAGCTCCACAATGTCGGTGCGGCGGGTAAGTTCCTCGATGTATTCGTGTGGGATCATGTTGTTTTAAACGACCTCTCCAGTTTTAAAGGACGTGCCATTTCTGGGGCACGAACAGTTCTTCAAAGGTGCGGATGGCAAACTCGTCGCTCATACCACTGATGTAGTCGGTGACGGCGCGTTCCCGTCCCTCCTGATAGGCCAGCTGCACATAAAAGTTGGACATCCGGTCCACATGGGTCAGGTAGTACTCGTACAGCTCCGCGATAAGCTTGTCCACCTTTTGCTCCTCGCGCTTGGCGTTTTTGTCCACATACACGGTAGCGTACATGAAATCCCGCAGGGCGAGAAACGCCTCGTATTCCTCCGTGCCCATGCGGACATCCCCCTCGCTGTGGGTGAGGATGCTATTGATCATGGTGGTGATGCGGGCGGATTTGGTCTGCCCCAGCACCGCTGTGCAGTCCTTGGGCAGGGTGGCAGCGTCCAGCACACCGGCGCGCACGGCGTCCTCAATATCGTGGTTAACAAAGGCGATTTGATCCGCCAAGCGCACGATGCGCCCTTCCGGGGTAGCTGCCCATGTGCCCTTGGTGTGGGTGACGATGCCGTTGCGCACCTCCCACGTCAGGTTAAGCCCCTCGCCATCCTTTTCCAGCCGATCCACCACACGCAGGCTTTGCATATAGTGGTGGAAGCCGTCCGGGCAGAGAGCGTTCAGCGCCTTTTCGCCTGCGTGGCCAAAGGGAGTGTGCCCCAGATCATGCGCAAGGCTGATGGCCTCGGTCAGATCCTCGTTCAGGCGCAGACCGCGTGCGATGGTGCGGGCGATCTGCGAGACCTCCAGTGTATGGGTCAGCCGGGTGCGGTACAGGTCGCCCTCCGGCGAGAGGAACACCTGCGTTTTCTGCTTGAGACGCCGGAAGGCCTTGCAGTGCAGCACCCGGTCGCGGTCCCGCTGAAACACCGGGCGCAGCGGATCCTGCGGCTCCGGTACGGCGCGGCCACGGCTTGCATCGCTGAAGGTCGCCCAAGGCGCAAAGGTAAGGTGCTCGATCTCCTCGGTTCTCCGGCGCACATCCATACAGATCCTCCTTTTGTTTTTCGGGCTTCTCCCCTCCCCTCTGCGCACAGCCGATCCCAATTGCTGCGCTACGGCAATTGTAACACATCGGCCATGTCGAAGGGGGAAGTTCCGTGTCGGTTTGCAAAAAAGACTTTGTTTTTTAAAATGGTGCGTAGAACGGGTCAGACACCGTTACCTGAGCGCTGCCCCGGGTCAGTTCTCTCAGCTGCTCCAGCAGCGGGGCTTCGGTATGCTCCGGCATCTGCCAGCGCAGGGTGACCCGGTCTGTAAACTCCGGCGGTGCCTGCTTTGCCCCGGCGGCGTCAATGAGCAGAGATGCACGCTCGTAAAGGGCGTAGTCCACTGTCACTTGTAATTCCACCACGCTGCGCACAGTGACCACCTCGGCGTTTTCCAGCGCACGGGCAGTGGCGGTAGTGTAAGCGCGCACCAAGCCGCCGGTGCCCAGCAGCACCCCGCCAAAGTAGCGGGTGACCACCACGATCAGGTCTGTCAGGCCGCTGTGCTGCAACACTTCCAGCGCGGGCGTACCGGCGGTCTTGGCCGGCTCGCCGTCATCGGAATAGCGCTCGCGGTTGCCCGCCCGCAGGCGGTAGGCGTAAACATTGTGCCGCGCGGTGCGGTTAGCCGCCCGCACCTGCTCCAGAAAGGCCACAGCGGCTTCCTCACTGTCAGCAAAGGAAAGCTGTGCGATAAAGCGGCTTTTTTTCTCTTCGTATTCACCGGTGGCCGTGCCCCGGACGGTGCGGTAATCCTCCACGTTAGATCCTCCTGATAATAACTCAGAATAAGTATAACACAAACGGGCGCAAATAAAAAGACTGACGAAGCCTTGCGGCCCCGCCAGTCTTTTTATAAGAAGAAAGCAGTTGATCACTTGGTAAAGATCTGGATCCACTGATGACCCCAAGTGCTGTTGCTGTTGTAGTAGTAACCAACACTCATCTTGCGAGCCTCAGGGTTCAGGATATTGGCACGATGGCCTTCGGAGTTCATCCATGCGTTGACGACCTCTTCAGGAGAGACGCTGCCCCATGCGGCATTCTCGCCGGTGGGGGTATCGGTGACGCCGTAGTCCTTCAGGACGGTGAAGCACTTGGAACCATCGGGACGGACGTGGGAGTTCACAACGGAGATCTCCTCGGCGCGGGTCTGTGCAGCGGCGGTCAGCGCGTCATCGCCCATTTCCAGAGCAGTCAGACCGTACTTTGCGCGCTGGGCATTGACCAGATTCAGAACTTCCTGACGGTAACCCTCGGTGTGAGAATTTTCGGGGTAAGAGAAGATCAGCACCCAATAGTTATTGTAAACACCGCCCTCATAGTAGCCAACGCTCACGGTGGTAGCATCGGCGTTCAGGATACGCTCACGGGTGAAGTCGGTAGCCATCCACTGATCCATTGCGGAATCGGGGGTGGAGCAGCCGGCCATGTAATTCTCGCCGATGGAGACATCGCTGATGCCGTTCTCTGCCAGAACGGTGAAATCGCGCTGACCGTTGGGACGAACGTAGGAGTAAGAAACTGCCAGCTCTTCGGCACGCTCCATTGCAGCGGCGTTGTGGTTGCTGTCGCCCAGAGCAACAGGAGCCAGACCAGCCTGTGCACGCTCGTTATTGATCAGGGTCAGGAAGCTGCGCTGGTAAGCGTCTTCCTCAAAGTAGGAGTTCTCTTCTTCCACAGAAGCGGTGGCAGGCATGGCAGCCTGTGCAGCGTTTGCGGTGACGGGCTTGAAGCCTGCAAAGCCAAAAAACACAGCCAGCGTCATTGCAGCTGCTGCGATATTCTTCACGGTACTCATTGCACGCTTCATAAGATTGCCTCCGGTCTGTTGCCTTATGCAATGTGATCTTGGATATTGCAACTCGTTTGCAACTCTGTCGTATCACATCCGCAACTCTTATGTAACAAGAGTATCACAAAACCATACAGACGTCAAGAGGTTTAGAGCTTGATTTGCAGAAAAAATACAGATTTTTTAAAAAATTCTCGCCTTTTTATCGCAACTCAAGCGTAACAAAGAGTCCGAAAACGTTACAGTTGTGTTGCGCTTCTCGCCAAAACAAGCCAAGTGCAACAGCTTCCGCACACTTTTTGGGACACTTCGGTGCGTTTCGTTTTGTATATCACTGTATTTATATGCACCGCTTTGCATATCGTGGTTTCTGTGTACGTTTTTGTGGCGCTTCGCTGTGTTCCCTTCTGCGTTCCTTTCCTGTGGAGCAAATCGGAGCTGCTGTGCAGTGGCCGGCACAACAGCTCCTTTATAAAAAGCACAAAAAGGAGGCCGCTGCACAAAAATGTGCAACGGCCTCTCACAATTCAGGCTATGCTATTGAACAATGCTCAGGAACAGGCGATCACAGAGCAGCCTTTGCTGCCTCGATCTGCTTGATCAGCTCAGGCACGACCTTGAACAGATCGCCTACGATGCCGTAGTCAGCAACGCCGAAGATGGGAGCACCCTCGTTCTTGTTGACGGCGATGATGCACTCAGAATCCTGCATACCGGCGGTGTGCTGGATAGCACCAGAGATACCCAGAGCCACATAGATCTTGGGGTGCACAGTCTTGCCGGTCTGACCGACCTGATGGTCAGCGGTCATCCAGCCTGCATCGGTGACGGCACGGGAAGCGCCCACGACACCGCCGCCCAGAGCGGCTGCCAGCTGCTCGGCCAGCTCGATGCCCTTGTTGACATCCTTGCTGATACCACGACCAACGGAGACAATGACATCTGCGCCGATCAGGTCGACCAGCTTCTCAGCGGCCTTCTCCACGCTCAGCACTTCGGTCTTGATGTCCTCAGCGGTCAGGCTGAAGGCGGGCTTGACGATCTGGCAGGCATCAGCCTTGGCCTGATCGAAGGGAGCCTTCTTCATAACGCCGGGACGCACGGTGGACATCTGAGGACGGAAGCGGGGGCAGATGATGGTAGCCATCAGATGGCCGCCGAATGCGGGACGGGTCATCTTCAGGTTGCGGTCTTCCATATCGAACTTCTGCTTGGACAGGTCGATGGTGGAGCTCTCCTTCAGGAAGTCGATGTACTTTGCAGTGTCGATATCCAGATGGGTAGCGTCGGCGGTCAGGCCGGTGTGCAGACGGGCTGCGCAGCGGGGGCCGAGGTCGCGGCCAATGTTGGTAGCGCCGATCAGCAGCACCTCAGGCTTGTACTCGTTGACCATATCGCACACGACCTTAGCGTATGCGTCAGTGGTGTAATCCTTCAGCAGGGGGCTGTCGCAGACCAGAACCTTGTCGGCACCGTAGCCGCCCAGTTCCTTGGCAATGCCCTCCACGTTGTCGCCCAGCAGCAGGCCGGTGACCTCGCAGCCCAGCTCGTCGGCCAGCTTACGGGCCTCGCTAACCAGCTCGAAGTCAGTGGACATCAGTGCGCCCTGGCGCTGCTCGCAAAAGACCCATACGCCTTTGTATTCGTTAAAATCAGCCATTGTAATCCTATGCTCCTTTCATCAGATCAGGTGCTTCTTGGCCAGGATGCCAGCCAGCTGGGCGGCAACATCGTCGCCCTGCAGCATGGTGCCTGCGCCCTTCTGCGGAGGAGTGAAGGACTTAAAGACGTTCGTCGGAGAACCCTTCAGGCCAATGGTGTCCACCTCGATCAGCGGATCGTCCTTCAGTGCGTTGTAGTCGAACACTTCCATGGGCTTGTCGTAGCAGGTAAAGATGCCGTTCACGCTCATGTAGCGGGGGTCGTTCAGCTCCTTGATGCAGGTCAGCAGGCAGGGAGTCTGCACCTTGACCATCATGTAGCCGTCTTCCAGCATACGCTTCACGGTCAGGGTGTTGCCATCCTTCTGGATGTCTGCCACGTAGGTGACCTGAGGCAGATGCAGCTTTTCAGCGATCTGGGGGCCGACCTGTGCGGTATCGCCATCGATTGCCTGACGGCCGCAGAACACAACGTCCTCGGGGCCAACGCCGATCTTGTTGACAGCAGCAGCCAGGATCTGGCTGGTTGCAAAGGTATCGGAACCGCCGAACTCACGGCCGGAGACCAGAACAGCCTTATCAGCGCCGCGGGCCAGCAGCTCACGCAGCATGCCCTCTGCCGGCGGGGGACCCATGGTAACAACAACGACCTCGCAGCCGGTGGCGTCCTTCAGTTTCAGGGCGGCCTCCAGAGCGTTCAGGTCATCGGGGTTGGTGATGGTTGCCATGGATGCACGATCCAAAGTGCCATCGGGCTTGACGGACACCTTGCCGGAGGTATCAGGAACCTGCTTTACACAAACAATTGCTTTCATTGTAACTCTTGCCTCCCTTACTTCAGCAGCGCGCCGGAAATGACCATCATCTGCACTTCGCTGGTGCCCTCGTAGATCTCAGTGATCTTGGCATCACGCATCATGCGCTCGATGGGGTAGTCACGGGTGTAGCCGTAACCACCGAACAGCTGCAGGCAGCGGCGGGTCACATCGCTTGCAGTGCGGGCTGCGATCAGCTTAGCCTGTGCAGCCTCGACGCTGTAACGAACCTTTGCGCCATCCATAGCCTGCTGCTTCTTCAGAGCGGCAGCATAAACCAGATACTTCGCAGCCTCAACACGAGCCTTCATCTCAGCCAGCTCGAACTGGGTGTTCTGGAAAGCAGCAATAGCACGGCCGAACTGCTTGCGCTCCTTGACGTAAGCAATGGTCTCCTCCAGAGCACCCTCGGCAATGCCCAGAGCCTGAGAAGCGATGCCGATACGGCCGCCATCCAGCGTAGCCATTGCCAGCTGGAAGCCCTTGCCGCGCACGCCCAGCATACGATCCTTCGGGATACGGCAATCCTCAAAGATCAGCTCACAGGTAGAAGAACCGCGGATGCCCATCTTGTCCTCTGCCTTACCAACAGAGAAGCCCGGGTCGGTGCGCTCCACGATGAAGGCGGAGCAGAGCTTGGTGGGACGGCCGCGCTTATCCAGCACGTTATCGGTAACGGCGATGACGATGAAGACATCAGCAAAGCCTGCATTAGTGATGAAGATCTTGGAGCCGTTCAGCACCCAGTAATCGCCATCTTCCTTGGCAATGGTCTGCTGACCCTGCGCATCGGTACCAGCGCCCGGCTCGGTCAGGCCGAAAGCACCCAGCCACTCGCCGCTGCACAACTTCGGCAGGTACTTAGCCTTCTGCTCGGGGGTGCCGTTCTCGTAAATGGGGGCAGCGCACAGGCTGGTGTGAGCAGAGACGATGACACCGGTGGTGCCGCAGACCTTGCTCAGCTCCTCCACGGCCATGACGTAGGACAGCACATCGCCGCCTGCACCGCCGACCTCAGTCGGGAAATAGATGCCCATCATGCCCAGCTTGCCCATCTTTTCGACGGTCTCCTTGGGGAAGTATTCCTCTGCGTCAACCTTCTTTGCCAGAGGCTTGACTTCGTTCTCAGCAAACTCGCGGTACATTTTCTGCACCATCTGCTGCTGCTTGGACAGAGTAAAATCCATCGCTATATCCTCCTAACAGGTCTTTTTTCATTTACCGGAATAGCCCGGTGCAAACAAATTCCTCCCGACCGCTTTCCCCGCAGCCGGGAGAAATGTTTATCAGAATTTACAGCTGGTCAACAGGGGTCTTGGTGCGGTCTGCGTTGTAAACGTAGAAGCCCTTACCAGTCTTGCAGCCCAGATTGCCGCCGCGCACCATCTTGCGGATCAGCGGGCAGGCACGGTACTTGCTGTCGCCGGTCTCGTTGTACAGCACGTCCATAATGGCCAAGCAGATGTCCAGACCGATGAAGTCGCCCAGTTCCAGGGGTCCCATGGGGTGGTTAGCGCCCAGCTTCATGGCAGTGTCGATACCAGCGATATCGGAAACGCCCTCCATCTTAATGAAGGCGGCCTCGTTGATCATGGGGATCAAAATGCGGTTGACCACAAAGCCGGCAGCCTCGTTGACCTGAACGGGGCTCTTGCCGATGGCAACGGAGATCTCCTTGATCTTCTCAACGGTCTCAGCGGGGGTGTTGCAGCCGGCGATGACCTCGATCAGCTTCATGCGGTCTGCGGGGTTGAAGAAGTGCATACCGATCAGGGGACGAGACAGACCCTTGCCGATCTCGGTAATGGACAGAGAAGAAGTGTTGGAAGCGAAGACGCACTCGGGCTTGCAGATCTTATCCAGCTCGCCGAAGGTGGTCTGCTTGACCTTCATATCCTCGAAAGCAGCCTCAACGACCAGATCGCAGTCTGCGCACAGATTTTCCTTCAGGCCCGGGGTGATGGCGGCGACGATTGCGTCAGCCTTCTCCTGAGTCATCTTTCCCTTAGCGACCAGCTTCTCGTAGCCCTTCTTGATCTTTGCCAGACCATTCTCGGCCCACTCCTGCTTGATGTCGCACAGAGCAACAGTGTTGCCCTCAACCTGTGCAAATGCCTTTGCGATGCCCTGACCCATAGTGCCAGCGCCGATAACACCGATCTTCATAGGAAATCTCTCCTTTAATATCAAAAATTATGTAATGGATTAGTTGTTGGTGAACACTGCCTTGGGCTTCGGTTTCTCACGGGACAGGAAGCAGGCCATGCCCTCCTGCTGGTCGTGGGTCTCGAAGCAATCGCCGAACAGCTTCTCCTCGACCTCAACAGCCTTCTCGATGGGCAGGCTGATGCCGTCGTTCATTGCCTTCTTGCAGTTGCGCACAGCAATGGGAGCGTTCTTTGCGATCTTGCCGGCCAGCTTCAGGACGTTCTCCATCAGCTCAGCCTGCGGATACACGGCGTTGACCAGACCGATGCGGTAAGCCTCGTCAGCCTTGATGTTCAGAGCAGAGTAGACCAGCTGCTTTGCCATGCCCATGCCAACCAGACGAGCCAGACGCTGGGTGCCGCCGAAGCCCGGGGTGATGCCCAGACCGACTTCCGGCTGACCGAACACGGCGTTGTCAGAGCAGATGCGGAAATCGCAGCTCATAGCCAGCTCGTTGCCACCGCCCAGTGCAAAGCCGTTGACGGCTGCGATGACGGGGATGGGGAAATGCTCGATCATCAGGAACACATCATTGCCCAGCTTGCCGAAGGCCTCGCCTTCTGCCTTAGTCATGGTGCTCATAGAACCGATATCAGCACCAGCAACGAAGCTCTTGTCGCCTTCGCCGGTCAGAACGATGCAGCGGACAGTCTCCTGATCGACTGCCTCAAAAGCAGCCTTCAGGTCAGCCAGAACCTCGGGGTTCAGGGCGTTCAGTGCCTTGGGACGGTCGATAGTAATGATCTCAACAGCGCCCTGCACCTCGGTTTTTACAAATGCCATTGTGAAAACCTCCATTTCATACAGTTCAGTTTTTTCAAAACAGCCCCCGGAACGCGGGAGAGCTCTCCGGTTCCCTCCGGCGCTCCGGGTCTGTGGTTCAGTCAGGATTCAGAGAAAGAGTGCTTAGTCCATCTCAACGATGGTAGCGCAGCCCATGCCGCCGCCGATGCACAGGGTAGCCAGACCCTTGTGAGCGCCACGGTGCTTCATAGCGTACAGCAGGGTGACCAGAATACGAGCGCCGGAAGCGCCGACCGGGTGACCCAAAGCGATTGCGCCGCCGTTGACGTTCAGCTTGTCCTTATCGAAGCCCAGAGCCTCGCCGACAGCGATAGACTGTGCTGCGAATGCCTCGTTGGCCTCGACCAGATCCATATCAGCAACGGTCATGCCGGTCTTGGCCATGACCTTCTTGGTAGCAGCGATGGGGCCCAGACCCATGACCTCGGGCTCAACGCCTGCCAGAGCACCGGCGACCCAGGTTGCCAGAGGCTTCACGCCCAGCTCCTTAGCCTTCTCCTCGCTCATGACGACCAGAGCAGCAGCGCCGTCGTTGATGGCGGAAGAGTTACCAGCGGTGACGATGCCGTCTTTGGTGAAGGCGGGCTTCAGCTTTGCCAGAACCTCGGGAGCGCTCAGACGGGGGCCCTCATCGGTATCGAACACGGTGTCGCCCTTCTTGCCCTTGATGACAACAGGAACGATCTCGTCCTTGAAGGCGCCGTCCTTGATGGCCTTGTCAGCCTTCAGCTGGCTGTTGTATGAGAACTCGTCCAGCATCTCACGGGTGATGGGGCTGTAGCCGTACTTCTTCTGATAGGTCTCGTTGGTGCAAACGTTCTCAGCGGTCATGCCCATGTGCTTGTTGAAGCCGCAGGCATCCCACAGAGCATCGTTGACCATGGTATCCACGATCTCGCTCTTGCCCATGGGAGCGCCCATGCGGTAGCCATAGCGAGCCTTCTGCAGTGCGAAGGGAGCCATATCCATGTTCTCCATGCCGCCTGCAACAACGATATCAGCATCGCCTGCCTCGATCATCTGAGCAGCCATGTTCACGCAGTTCAGACCGGAGCCGCAGACCACGTTGACGGTGACGGCGGGAGTCTCGATGGGCAGGCCAGCCTTCAGGGAAGCCTGACGAGCGACGTTCTGGCCCAGACCAGCCTGAATGACGCAGCCCATGTAAACATGATCGACCTGCTCGGGCTTGACGTTTGCACGGTTCAGAGCCTCCTTGATGACGATGGAGCCCAGCTCAGTAGCGGGAACGTTGGCCAGAGTGCCACCGAACTTGCCGATAGCGGTGCGGCATGCAGATGCGATAACGATCTTTTTCATGTGAATAGCCTCCTGAATTGTGTATGTGTGTTACTTATCGGTTACCCATTTATCAAAACGCCCTGCGGCATTTTTGCGGTATCAGATTTCTTCCCTCTCCCGGAGCTGTGCGTATTTTTCGTTGACGGCCTTTTCCACATTGGGTGTGACGAACTTGCTGATGTCACTGCCGTAGTACGCTGCTTCCTTTACGATGGTGGAGGAAAGATAACTCCATTTGATGCTGGTGGCAAGGAACATGGTCTCGATGCCGGGCATCAGTGCGTGGTTGGTCTGCGCAAGCTGAATCTCGTTTTCAAAGTCCGTTACCGCCCGCAGCCCCCGCACCATTACAGATGCGTGACGCTTTTTTGCGAATTCCACGGTCAGGCCGTCGAAGCCTTCCACGGTCACGTTGGGGATGTTCTTGCAGCATTCCTGCAGCATGGCCACCCGCTCTTCCACTGTGAACAGCGGATGTTTGGCGCTGTTGATCAGCACCGCCACAATGAGGTGGTCGTTGATCTTTGCTGCGCGTTTGATGATATCAAGGTGTCCCTTAGTGACCGGGTCGAACGACCCGGGATAAACTGCTGTTGCCATCGGTCAGTGTCCTCCTTGTGCGCTGTAATTACTAAGCGCGATGTGGTTCTGCCATGATAGCACTTTCCAGCCTTGGGTGCAACCTGAAACTGCTGCGGTGCGTTTTATCGTTAAATTTTAAACGAATCATCCCGCACTGCTCCGCAGTTGCTTCCCACGCTATTAGTAAAGCACATCGTCAAAATTTTATCAAGACTTTTTCTCAACTTTTTTGTTTTTTGCGTACCAAACAATCCCCACATAAAGATAAGAAAACTGTTCATTATGCTATACTGACTGTTTTTTGGCCAAAACTATTGATTCTACACTTTGTTAATGTTATAACTAAGTTGAGCTGTTCTGCGCAGAGCGGAGTACACACTGCTGTCTTGTTTATAAGGTTACCATACAGATGTGGCAAAACGGTGTGCATTCCGCAAAACAGGCTTAAAACAGCTGCATAATTTGTCCGCACAGAATTGTTTACAATTCTTTTATGTATTTTAAGAGAGGATGGTTTATAATGGATTGCAAGGAACTGTACGCACAGAAGCTTATGACTGCTGCGCAGGCTGCCGCTCTGGTCAAAAGCGGCGACTGGGTGGACTACGGCTGGGCTGTGAACACCCCTGTGGCCGTGGATGCAGAGTTGGCAAAGCGTCTGCCGGAACTGGAAGGGGTCAACTTCCGGGGCGGCATCCTGATGTGGGTGCCGGAGATCTTCCAGATCGACGACCCTGCTGCCCACATGACATGGAACAGCTGGCACATGGGCGGCATTGAGCGCAAGGCTATTGCGCAGGGTTTCTCCTTCTACTCCCCCATCCGCTACTCTGAGCTGCCCCGCTACTACCGCGAGAGCAGCGACCCCGTGGATGTGGCAGTATTTCAGGTGACCCCCATGGACGAGCACGGCTACTTCAACTTCGGCCCCAGCGCTTCGCATCTGGGTGCTGTGTGCGAAAAGGCCAAGAAGATCATCGTGGAGGTCAACACCAATATGCCGCGCTGCCTTGGCGGCATGGAGAACTGCGTACACGTTTCTCAGGTAAGCGGCATTGTGGAGGGCGCAAATCCCCCCATCGGCCAGATGGCAGCTGCCGGTGCCGCTACTGAGGTTGACCTGAAGGTAGCCAACCTCATCGTGCCGCAGATCCCCAACGGTGCCTGCCTGCAGCTGGGCATCGGCGGTATGCCCAACGCCATCGGCGGGCTGATCGCGCAGAGCGATCTGAAGGATCTGGGCGTGCACACCGAGATGTATGTGGATGCCTTTGTGGATATTGCCAAGGCCGGCAAGATCAACGGCAGCCGCAAGCAGCTGGACAAGGGCCGTCAGGTCTACGCCTTTGGTGCCGGCACCCAGAAGATGTACGATTACCTGAACGATAACCCGGAGTGTATGTCTGCCCCGGTGGACTACACCAACGACATCCGCAGCATTTCCGCACTGGACAATTTCATTTCCATCAACAATGCCGTGGATATCGACCTGTTTGGTCAGGTGAACGCCGAAAGCGCCGGTGTGAAGCACATTTCCGGTGCAGGCGGTCAGCTGGACTTCGTGCTGGGCGCATACCTTTCCAAGGGTGGCAAGAGCTTTATCTGCCTGTCCTCCACCTTCTTTAATAAAAAGACCGGCCAGCTGGAAAGCCGCATTCGTCCCACGCTGGAGAACGGCAGCATCGTTACCGACACCCGCGCCAACGTGCACTACCTGTGCACCGAGTATGGCTGCGTGAACCTGAAGGGCCTGACCTCCTGGGAAAAGGCCGAGGCTCTGATCAGCGTGGCACACCCGGACTTCCGTGAGGAGCTGATCCGCGAGGCTGAAAAGCTGCATATCTGGCGCAGAAGCAACAAAATTTAATAAGCGCTGTGGGTATTCCCGCTGCCCGCAGCAGGAATGGAGTTTGTCATGATGGACAAAAAGCCGCACATCAAACCGTATCTCTATGGGATGCTCGCAGGGTTTGGTGCCATTGCACTGAGCATCATCTTCTTTTTCCTCATTTACCGCTTTGACGGCTTCGGCTCGGCTATCTCTACCCTGACCGGCATCCTGATGCCCTTTATCTACGGTGCCGTCATTGCCTACCTGCTCAAGCCGGTGTGCAACAGCATCGAAAGCTTTCTGCGCCGGTTCATCCCGGAAAAGATGAATGGTCTGATCAACGCGCTGTCCGTGGCGCTTACCATCCTGTTCGGGCTTTTGCTGGTGTATGCACTTGTCATGATGATCGTGCCGCAGCTCATTACCAGCGTAACTACCCTGTACTACACCGCGCAGGCCAACATTACAAAGTTCATGAACTGGGCAAACCATCTGGAGTTTATTGAAAAGAACGAACAGATCACGGAACTGCTTAATTCGGCTTACGCTGCCCTGAATACCAATCTAGACACATGGAACACATGGCTCAAGAACACCCTGCTGCCCTCCATGCAGAACATTGTAAGCGGCGCAGCCATTGGTGTGCTGAACGTGGTGACGGTGGCCAAGAACCTGATCATCGGCATCATCGTGGCGGTGTATATGCTGGCCAGCCGCAAGCGGTTCGTCCAGCAGGGCAAGCTGGTGCTGCACAGCATCGTCCGCCCCCGCTGGGCGCAGCTGATCACTGAGGAAGTGAAGTACGCAGACAAAATGTTCGGCGGTTTCATCAACGGCAAGATCATGGACTCTGCCATCATCGGCGTGCTGTGCTATATCGGCTGTCTGATTTTCAAGTTCCCCAGTGCGCTGCTGGTGTCGGTGATCATCGGTGTGACCAACGTGATCCCCTTCTTCGGTCCCTTCATCGGTGCCATTCCCGCCACCCTGCTCATTCTCATCCAGAACCCCATCAAGGCGCTGTGGTTCGTGCTGTTCGTACTGGTTTTGCAGCAGCTGGACGGCAACATCATCGGACCCAAGATTCTTGGCAACACCACCGGCCTTTCCAGCTTCTGGGTACTGTTCGCCATCCTGCTGTTTGGCGGCCTGTGGGGCTTTGTGGGCATGATCGTGGGCGTGCCGCTGTTCGCCGTTATCTACGACGTCATCAAAAAGCTGGTCATTCACGGCTTGCAGCGCCATCAGGAGCTGACCCTGCTGAACAGCTATCACGACCAGTTCGGCGACCCCGCAGACGATGCAGCCGCACAGCCCGCTGCACCGCAACCTGCTGAGAACCAGTAAATCTTCCCTACCCCGCATCAGAGCCCTTCCGATGCGGGGTATTTTTTAATCATATTACAAATTATAAATCGGAATTTGTGAAGGAGGAACATACTATGAATATAGGGTTTTGGCTATGTGGAGTTTTGGTTATTCCATTTGTGATTATAGGAGTGTTATTTGCAATATTTAAAGAAAAAGCGGCTAAATTTGTTTCGGGATTTAATTCATTACCGAAAGAAGAACAGGCATTGTATGATAAAGCTCATATTTCTCGTGATATAAAAAATCAGTGTTTTACATGGGCTGGCATAATGTTAGTAGGAGCAGTGTTGTCTTATTTTTTAACACCATATATGGCTATTCCGGCTTTTATTATTTGGCTCGTTTTATTTTTCAAAGAGGTTCACTTTGACACGCACAAAGCATTTGAAAAATATTTATTAAAATAAATTCCAGTTTATACAGCAAGACCCCCGCCTTATGTTCCGGGAAGGGACACAGGGCGGGGGTCTTTTTATTGTTTTAAATCAGGTTTCAGTTCAGTCCAGCGGCTGAGAGGGCTTCCAGTCCTTATAGTTTTCGTACCGGCTCTCGCGGATCTTGTGGTGAGACCAGATCTCATCAGCGGTGGGCTGCCAGTCGGCAGCGTAAGCCTTGCACTTCTCGCACAGGTGCTCGACACTTTCCGGGGACTGCAGATCGGTGCTGTGGGCACCGGTCTCGTGCACCATCTTTTCCAGCAGCTCGGGGTTTTCCAGCATCGGGCAGGGACGCAGATGGTTCTTGTTGAAGGGCTGGCCGTTGTGGTAAGCCATGAACAGCGGGCTGTGCAGAATTTCCAGAATAGACTGGTCGTGGATATTGGCGTTGGAGTAGTGGATGAACACGCAGGGCTCGGCGTCACCGGCAGAGTTGATGTGGAAGTAGTTGCGGCCGCCGGCGATGCAGCCGCCCACGAACTCGCCGTCGTTCTGGAAGTCCATGGGGTAGAACGGGATATCGCACGCAGAAGAGCGCAGATAGCGGATACGGTCGATCATATACTTGCGCTGTTCCGGGGTGGGCATCAGCTCCGGGGCGGCCTCGTTGCCCACGGGCATATAGTGGAAGTAGAAGCCGAAGTGTGCCCCCTTCTCGCACAGGAACCGCATGAACGTATCGTTGGTGACGGCGTCGATGTTCTGGCGGGTGTAGCAGATGGAGGTGCCGAAGATAATGCCGTACTTCTTGAGCAGATCCATGGCGTGCATCACAGCGGCATAGTGACCTTCGCCGCGGCGGGCGTCGTTGGTCTCCGGGGTGCCCTCGATGGACAGCATAAAGGCGATATTGCCCAGACGCTGCACTTCTTCACAGAAGGGCTCGTCGATGAGGGTGGAGTTGGTGTAGATGGCAAATTCCACGTCGTTATGCTTTTCTGCCAGCTTGAGCACGTCCTTCTTGCGCACCAGCGGCTCGCCGCCGGTCAGCATATACAGATACACGCCCAGCTCCTTGCCCTGCGTAACGATCTTGTCCATATCCTCAAAGCTGAGGTTGTTCTTGTGGCCGTACTCGCCTGCCCAGCAGCCCACGCAGTGCATATTGCAGGCCGAGGTGGGGTCGAACAAAATCAGCCAAGGGATGTTGCACTGGTATTTGACGCGGTTCTCGCGGATCATCTTAGTGCCGCGGAAGAAGGCTTCGTAGCCCAGATTCAGCGCGGTGGTACGCGCCACATGGGGGTCGGTCTGATCCAGCACGCAGTTAATGAGTTTCGTCCACTTACTGTCGGGGTCGGTCAGCACCTTTTTGGCGTTCTCGTAGGTCTCATCGCTGAAGCCGCTGCCGTAGAACTGCTTTGCAGCATCTACCAGCTGGTTCATCGTCTTTTCACGGTCTTGCTCGGCGCGGGAAAGCGCCACGTCCACTATTTTACCAAGCGCAGCACGCTGCATCTTGTGAGTCAGATTCTCAAGAGATGTATTCATAGCTTTTTCCTCCCGAAATGATTCCTTTGGAAATCCTTATTTTGCTTGACCACATCTTACTACTTTGCGTGTTTTTGTGCCATAAACAGAAAATACGCCGTGATGGAAAACCCATCACGGCGCGCTCTTTGATAAAATTTTATTGAAGCCACTCGGATAAAAAGCGCTTCATTCCTCTATTTTCAGGCTGCCGGTGCTCAGGCGGCACAGTGCACGGCGGAAATCCCCGTGGATCATGGTGCTCACCCGCTCCACCATCTTCTTGGGGTCGCCTTTCATATCCCGGCGAGTCCATTCCAGCGTCATGCCCACCAGTGCATACTTGTAAAAATCGACAACGAACTGCTTATCTGCGTCCTGCACGGTGATATCGTGGCATTCACGGTCCGCAAAATCCTTCAAGATGGGGTCCAGCAGCCTATAAAGGTACTGTTCCACCTGTTCCCTGCCCACCGAACGGTAAACGTTGAGCACAAGGGTCTTGTTGTCCTGCAGCTGGTGCAGAACGTCCAGATAGGCTTCGCTCCATGTACCAAAGCCCCGGCGGCCTTCCATTGCCTTGGCGGCATCCTCCGCTAAGATCCAGTCCACCAGATCGTAAATATCTTTGAAATGGTAATAAAAGGTCATGCGGTTGACCCCGCAGTCCTCGGTGATATCGTTGATCGTGATCTTGTTCAGGGGCTTTTCCAGCAGCAGCTTCTTCAAAGATGCCTCCAGTGCCCGTTTCGTCGTTTGTGACACAAAAACCCATCCTTTCCCGGCAGACACCTCTGCCGCTTACAGTAGATCTGTGGATGATATCTCATGATTTATTTTACCGCAAAACATGACCTTATTTCAAGTAAAGATTCTTATCTTTTTATGAAGTTTGTGTGTGCGCTGCCCGCCCCGGTGGGGCTGTTTTTACATTATATCCGCCAAAAATAAGACAAAAGTCTTGATTTTCTCCCAGCGGTTGCTTAGAATGAATAAGAAGCAGAATTTTATGCAGTGCATACCTGCCGAGGGAGGGTTATTACTATGATGAAAACCATTGGGTTTTTAGGCTGTGGAAACATGGGCGGCGCTATTGCACGTGCTGTGTGCAAGGCTACCGAGCCTGAGAATGTATTTCTGGCTAACCGCACGGCGGCCAAGGCCGAAGCGCTGGCCGCAGAGCTGGGCTGTCAGACGGCTACCAACGCCGAGGTTGCCGGGGACTGCGACCTGATCTTTCTGGCGGTAAAGCCCCAGATGATGGAGGCCATGCTGGAGCCCCTGCGGTTCATCCTTGCCGAGCGCACCAAGCGGTTCGTGCTGTGCACCATGGCTGCCGGTCTGCCGATGGCACGCATTCAGGAGATGGCGGGCGGCGACTACCCTGTCATCCGCATCATGCCCAACACCCCGGCATCGGTGGGCGAAGGCATGATCCAGTATTGCTCCGTCAACGTGACCGTCGAGGAGGAGGCTGCATTCTGCCAGCTGATGGCTCCCGCCGGGCGTCTGGACGCCGTAGCCGAGGGCATGATCGATGCCGCAAGCTGCGTCTCTGGCTGCGGCCCGGCATGGGTGTACCAGTTTATTGAAGCGCTGGCCGATGGCGGCGTGGCCTGCGGTCTGCCCCGGGCAAAGGCACAGGAATACGCCGCACAGATGGTACTGGGCAGCGCAAAGCTGGTGCTGGAAAGCGGCAAGCACCCCGGCGCGCTGAAGGATGCTGTGTGCAGCCCCGGCGGCAGCACCATTCAGGGCGTGCGGGTACTGGAAGAACATGGGCTGCGCGGTGCGGTGATGGATGCCGTGCTGGCTGCTTACGACAAAACAAAGGAAATGGGAAAGGGTTAATGGAATCATGCGCATCGTTGTGAAAGTAGGCACCTCCACATTGGCATACCCCACCGGGCGGTTGAACATTCGCCATGCAGAGGAACTGGTCAAGGTATTGAGCGATTTAAAGAACGAGGGACACGAGGTCATTCTGGTATCCTCCGGCGCTATCGGCATGGGCGTAGGCAAGCTTTCGCTGCCTGCACGCCCAAAGGATACCACCACCAAGCAGGCCTGCGCCGCCGTGGGGCAGTGCGAGTTGATGTACACCTACGACCGGCTGTTCAGTGCCTACGATCACACGGTAGCGCAGATCCTGCTTACCGGCGTGGACGTGGAGCACACCGAGCGCCGGGTGAACATCCAGAACACCCTGACCCGTCTGCTGGAACTGGGTGCACTGCCCATCATCAATGAAAATGATAGCGTTGCCACCGATGAGATTACCTCCATTGGCGACAACGACACGCTGGCCGCTATTGTGGCCTGCTGCTGCAAGGCCGACTTGCTGGTGCTGCTGAGCGACATTGACGGCCTGTACACTGCCAACCCCCACACCCACCCGGATGCGGCACTGATCCCGCTGGTGGAGGAGATCACCCCGGAGGTGATGGCGCTGGCAGACGGTGCAGGCTCTGCACTGGGCACCGGCGGCATGGCCACTAAGCTGCGGGCTGCCCGCATGGTGACCGGCAGCGGTGCAGATATGGTGATTGCCAACGGCGCACACCCGGAACTGCTGTATGATATCGCTGCGGGCAAGCCCATCGGCACCCGTTTTGCCGGGCACAAGCAGCCCACACTGTCCACACAGGAGGTTTGAGCTATGACCACACAGGAAATTCTGGAAGCCGCCCGCGGGGCAAAGGCTGCGCTGGCACTGGCTGATGGCACCAGCCGCGCACAGGCACTGCACAGTATGGCTGCGCAGCTGTGCAGCCCGGCAAACATGACGGCTATCCTTGCCGCCAACGCCGACGATATGTCCGCCGCAAAGGGACATATCAGCGAGGTGATGCTGGACCGTCTTGCCCTGACCGAGGAGCGCATCCGCGCCATGGCAAAGGGCATTGAAGAGGTCGCTGCCCTGCCCGACCCGGTGGGCCGGGTGCTGAAGCGGGTGGAGCGCCCCAACGGGCTGGTGATCGAAAAGACCGCCGTGCCCATGGGTGTGATTGCCATCATCTACGAGAGCCGTCCCAACGTAACCAGCGATGCCGCCGCCCTTGCCATCAAGAGCGGCAACGCCTGCATCCTGCGCTGCGGCAAGGAGGCTTGGCGCAGCGCCAACGCCATTGTGCAGGCACTGCGGCAGGGGCTGCGGGAGAACGGTCTGCCGGAAAACGCGGTCTGCCTGATCGAGGACACCACCCACGCCTCTGCCAACGCCCTGATGACTGCCGTGGGCTATGTGGATCTGCTGATTCCCCGGGGCGGCGCAGGGCTGATCCGCGCCTGCGTGGAAAACGCCAAGGTGCCCTGCATCCAGACCGGTACCGGCATCTGCCACATTTTTGTGGACGACACCGCCGATCAGGCCAAGGCGCTGGATATTATTGAGAACGCCAAGGCCAGCCGCCCCAGCGTGTGCAACGCCGAGGAGGTGTGTCTGGTGCACTCTGCCATTGCACAGGAGTTTCTGCCCAAGCTCGCGCAACGTCTTGGCCCCGACCGCGTGGCTGCGGGCAAGCTGCCGGTAGAGCTGCGGCTGGACACGCGCGCTGCCGCCATCATTTCCGGCACACCTGCCGGTCCTGCGGACTTTGACACCGAGTTTCTGGACTACATCCTTGCCGTCAAGGTGGTGGACAGTGTAGATGAGGCCATTGCCCACATTGCGCAGCACTCCACCGGCCACAGCGAGGCCATCCTGACCCGGACGCAGGCAGACGCCGACCGGTTCACCGCTGCGGTAGACAGCGCCGCTGTGTATGTGAACTGCTCCACCCGCTTTACCGACGGCGGCGAGTTTGGTCTGGGCTGTGAGATGGGCATCTCTACCCAGAAGCTGCACGCCCGGGGGCCCATGGGGCTGGAGGAGCTTTGCAGCTACAAGTACATCATTCACGGTGATGGGCAGATCCGGTGATCTCCCCTGCCCCAGCTTCTTCATAATTTTTTTACAATTCTGTCCGGCCTGCGGGCGCGGCAGAGCAAGTTTTTCACAGTTGAAAAAAATTTCCTGTACAGGCCGATGCAAGCTGCTTTGGCCTGTATTTTTGTTTTATTGGGATGGACTGTATTTCGATTCAAGTGAAAAAGTGAAAAATATTTCACTTTTTCCAGAAAACGGATTTTCTTGGATGGTGGTATGTATCCAAGAATTCGCCGTTTCTCACAATGTAAAAGTAGTACTTTTATGTTTTTATAGGTTAAAAAAGCAAAATTTTCTCTTGACAGAGCGTTTTCTGTGCGGTAAAACTATAGTGTAAGGTTTGATATCGATTTCACTCTCGTTTCACAGAACTTCAAAAATTCGTACATCACAACTGGTACTATGTAAAAATAAGTAAAGGAGAGAGCATCCTATGACGATCGCAATTCTTGCCCACGATTCCCGCAAAGAACTGGCTCTGCAGTTCTGTACCGCTTACAGTGCCATCCTTTCCCGCAATAATGTTATCGCCACCGGTACCACCGGCCGGATGCTTGCGCAGACTACTGGTCTGCCGGTGCATTGCTACCTCTCCGGCAAGCTGGGCGGTGTACAGCAGATCACCTCCCGCGTTGCCTGCGATGAGGTGGATCTGGTGCTGTTCTTCCGCGACCCGCTGAAGGCTGATGCCGCCAGCCTGACCGAGCAGAATCTGCTGCGCCTGTGCGATATGCACAGCGTACCCATTGCCACCAACATTGCTACCGCAGAGGTGCTGCTGCGTGGTCTGGATCAGGGAGATCTGGACTACCGCGAAGGGATGCACCCGGCTATGATCGAGCCGATCCCCGCCATGCAGGCCCGTGCCGTGTAAGCGTTTATTTGTGTGTTACTTTGTGTATAGAGGGAAAAAAGGAGCTATCGCAGCGTGTTGTGCGATAGCTCCTTTTGTTATAATGATATCCTGCCCGCAGGGCAAACATTACTCCTTAAAATAAGCTTTCTGGACAGCCAGCAGCACACCGGCGCGGCTGGCGGCAAAGTTCAAGCCGCCCTGCAAATAACAGGTATAAGGGGCGCGCAGAGGACCGTCGCAGGAAAGCTCGATGGTGCTGCCCTGCGTAAAGCTGCCGCTGGCCATGACCACCTCGTCGGTGTAGCCCGGCTCCGGGCTGGGTTCCGGGGCGGCGTAGCTGTCCACGGGGCTGGCAGCCTGAATGCCCTGACAGAAGCCGATGAGCGCCTCTGCCGTACCGGCATCAAAGCAGGTGACGATATCGTTGTGAGCCTCGCAGTAGCGTGGGATGGGCTTTTTGCCCAGCAGCTCCAGCATACACTGGGCATAGATGGCGGTCTTGATGGCCTCGCACACCACGCCGGGAGCGTAGTAGAAGCCCAGATACATATCCCGGGGGGTCTCCAGCGTGCAGCCCAGCTCCTTGCCAAGGCCGGGGGCGTTCAGGCGGTAAGCGCACAGTTCCACCAGATCCTTGCGACCCACGATGTAGCCGCCGGTGGGAGCAATGCCGCCGCCGGGGTTCTTGATCAGGCTGCCCACTGCGATATCCGCGCCCACCTGACAGGGCTCCTGCGTCTGGGTGAACTCGCCGTAGCAGTTGTCCACAAAAATGATGATCTCCGGGTTTGCGGCGCGGGCGGTATCGGCAATTTTGCGGATGGTAGCCAGATCAAAGGCGTTGCGCTGTAAATAGCCGCGGCTGCGCTGGATGTGGCATACCTTTGCACCAGGGGCTTTTTTGGCGATCAGGTCGTAGTCCGGGGTGAAGTCTGCTTTAAGGGGGGCTTCGTCATAGTTTACGCCGTAGTCCATCAGGGTACCGGTGCCCTTGCCCTTGCCGTCCAGACCAATGACGCCCTCCAGCGTATCGTAGGGGCGGCCGGTGGCGGCCAGCAGGGTGTCCCCTGCCCGTAGCAGACCGAACAGCGCCACCGCCAGCGTGTGGGTGCCGCTCTGGAACTGGCTGCGCACCAGTGCATCCTCTGCGCCCATGACCTGCGCAAAGATCTGCTCCAGCTTGGCACGGCCGGTATCCCACAGGCCGTAGCCGGTGGTGCCCAGCATATCGGTGGAGGACATCTGGGTATCGGCAAAGGCCTTGAGCATTTTCAGCTGGTTGAAATCCCGGATCTCCTCCATCTGGCGGAAGTAGGGTTGGCACAGCTCCATGGCCTTTTCGTCCAGCGCCAGCACCTCGGGCTTATAATCAAAAAAGTGGTTCAGAATCGACATTATAACGTGATAGTTCCTTCCTGTTATTATTGGGTTCTTTGTGCAAGAAGCTTTAGCATTTCTCGGGCACATAGCGGGCGTACTCTGCCTGTTTTGCAAAGCCAAGGCGGGTATAAAACCGCACCCGCTCCGGTGCACAGAGGAACACCGGGCGCAGCCCTTCGGCGGCAAGGCTGTTTGCCATTTCCACAATGAGCCGCCCGCCGATGCCTTTGCCCCGCAGCGGCTCTGCGGTCTGCCCGCAGGCCATGTAGGCTTGCCCATTGCACAGGGCATAAGCGCCCACGGTGCAGACGACGGCACTTTCCTGCTCCAATGTCCACGCCACTGCCCTGCCCCGGCTGCGCTTTGTGCACAGTTCGGAGTAAAAATCTGCCTGCCGGGCGGGGTCTGCGGGATAAAGTGCTTCTGCCACCCGGGCGGCGGGTGCTTCCCGGCAGAGGGTCAGCTGCGCCCACAAAGCTTCGTCCACGGCAGGCAGGGGCAGCGGCCCAGCCTGCGGCAGACCGAACACGGTCAGTGCTTCCGCCTTGTGCCAGCCGTCCGGCGGCGGGCAGACAGTCCCGTCCAGAATGGCGCTCTCGCACCCGCAGAAGGACAAAAAGCCTGCCAGTTCTGCGGGGTTTGCGTGCCCGGCCAGCCATGCCGTGCTGCCGGAAAGTTCCAGCGCCAGCGTAGGGCCCGCGTAGAACCGCCACGGCTGACTTTTGCGAAAGAGCGTACAATCCAGCGGCAGCAGAGCGTCCAGCACCGGCAGATCCCGGCAGGCATTCGCGAACCGGGTACGGCGCTTTGCATCCTTTACCTGTGCAATCACTTGAGCGCGTTGACGATCTTTTTGAACTCGCGGCCGCGCACCTCAAAGTTGGGGTACAGGTCAAAAGAAGCACTTGCCGGAGACAGGATGATGATGTCGCCCGGCTTTGCGGCGGCACGTGCCAGCTCTACGGCGTGCTGCATATTGTCTGCGTGCTGAATGGGCAGAGCGGCCTCGTCAAAGCCGGGACACTCCCGCACAGCCTGCTCGATGCGGGGGCCAGTAGCGCCCATCAGCACCAGATTTTTGACGTGGGCGATGATCTCCGGTGCCAGCGGCTCGTAGGGGATGTGCTTATCGTAGCCGCCCGCGATGAGGATGACCTTCCGGTCAAAGCTGCGCAGACCGGCGATGGTGCGGGTGGGGCTGGTGCCGATGGAATCGTTATAGTACAGCACGCCGTCCAGAGTACGCACCGGCTCGATGCGGTGCTCTACGCCGGTAAAGGTGCTGCCCACCTGACGGATAGCTTCTACGGGCACCTCGCCCCACACGGCAGCGGCAGCAGCCAGCAGGTTTTCGATGTTGTGCAGACCGCGCAGCTTGACATCCTTCTGGGCAAGGAAGGGGGTCACGACACCATCCTCGGCCATGCAGAGCATGCCGTCCTCCTTGCGCAGGAAGGCACCGTTGTCGGTATCGTGCAGGCGGGTGAACCACACCTGCTTGCCCTTGCAGTCTGCCTGCATGGAGCGGCTGATCTCGTTCTCATAGCCCAGCACGGCGCGGCAGGGCTGCTTCTGGTACAGCAGGATATTGCGCTTGGCATCAATGTATTCCTGCATATCCTTGTGGTGATCCAGATGGTTCGGGGTCACGTTGGTGACCACCGCAATGTTGGGGCTGGCGTGCATACTGATCAGCTGGAAGCTGGAAAGTTCCACCACAGCCACATCCTCCGGGGACACCTCCGGCAGCATGGGCAGCAGTGCTGCGCCGATATTGCCGCCCAAGTGCACCTTGCGGCCTGCGGCCTCGTAGAATTTGGAGATAAGGGTTGTGGTGGTGGTCTTGCCGTCCGAGCCAGTCACGGCCACGATCTCGCAGGGGCAGAAATCGAAGAACAGTTCCACCTCACTGGTGACCATGGTGCCGGCGGCCATGGCATCCTGCAGGGGCTTTTCAAAGTAACCCACAAAGCCCGGGGTGCGCATGATGATGTCCTGTCCCTTGAAGCCGTCCAGATAGTTTTCGCCAAGGCTCAGGTCGATGCCCAACTCCCGGATGGTGGCGGCGTAATCGCCAAAGTCCTCCACGCTCTTTTTCTGGTCGCACAAAGTCACATGAGCGCCCAGCTCCACAAACTCCTTGATGAGGGTCTTGTGGCTGACGCCTGCGCCGATAAAGGCGACCTTTTTGCCCTGAATAAGCTGGGCAAGCTTCTGCTGATCTTTCTGCATAAAAACAGTTCCTCCTCTAATAGGATCATGGTATAACACCGCGCCGCACGGGCAGCGCGTGGATCACTTCGCTGTACCATTATAGTCCATTTGCGCGCAATTGGCAACGGAAAACCGCACAGTCTGCTTCAAAAAGCCCGATAAATTCACAAAAAGGCAATTGTTTTTTCTGCTGCTTTCTGCTACACTTGTCGTTGCAGAGCGTTTTTTGCCGTTTCTGCGCGAAGACAAACGGAATGAGGTTATTCTTTTTGAAACGATGGTTGCGTTTTACCGTAGCGGTGCTGGCTGCTGCGTTTCTTTTTGCTCTGACCGGCTGTGGCAGCTCCACAAACTCTGCCAGCTTTACTTGGTTTGTGGACAGCATCCCCGCAAATCTGGACCCGCAGGTAGCCTCCGGTGCATCGGATGTCATCGCCTGCGAGAATCTGTACGGCACGCTGGTGCGCAAGGACCCGGACGGCGAACTTGTGCCGGGGCTCTGTGAGAAGTGGACGGTCTCCTCAGACGGGCTGACCTACACCTTTACCCTGAAGGACGGCCTGACCTACGCTGCCGCCAAGGGTGCCGCCACAGAGTACGACATTACCGCCGAGGATTTTGTATTTGCGTTCCGGCGCATTTTCCATGCCGAGACTGCCTCGCCCTATGCGGTGGAGTTTTCCGCCATTCAGAACAGCGCCGCCGTGCTGGCGGGGCTTGCAGACGAAAGCAGTCTGGGCGTTTCGGCCAATGGGCCGCTGACGTTGGTGTTCCGGCTGAGCGAGCGGGACGATAACTTTTTAGCAAAGCTGGCCATGCCCGGTGCAGCCCCCTGTGACGAGGCCTTTTTTGAGAGCACCCGGGGCACCTACGGACTGACCGCCAAGACCACACTTGCCAGCGGCAGCTTTTACCTGTACAACTGGACGGCAAACGGCCTGTTTTTGCGCCGTACTGTGGAAAGCCCGCTGGTCGGCAGTCTGCGTCTGGTGCAGGACACCAGCGGCAGCGGCAAGAGCGCGGCCCAGCTCATTGCTGATGGCAAATGCTCTGCCGCGCTGGACGAGAGCGGCGAAGCCACCAGCTTACAGACGGTAAGCTATTCCGACACCACATGGGCGCTGCTCTTCAACACGGCAGAGGGGTCGGTGTTCCAGAACCAGCAGCTGCGGCAGGCGCTGGCCGGTATTGCCCGGGAAAACGCCGATGTGCCCTCCAGCGGCCTGTACGCCGCTGCAAAGGGGCTTGTACCGGAGGGTCTGACCGTGGATGGGCTGGACTACCGCGAAACTGCCGGGGATCCCCTGCCCACCATCCCGGAGCCAAAGGCCCTGTATCTGGCTGCGCGACAGGGCATGGCTACCTCGGATTTTTCCGGTGTGACCCTGCTGCTGCCCAAGAACGCCGGGCTGGGCGAACTGGCCGACCAGATCAACAGCGCATGGCAGAAGGAGTGTTCCCTGTTCTTCTCGGTGGAAGAGGTAGAGCAGGACGAGTTTGACGCCCGCATTGCCGCCGGGAAATACACCATTGCCCTTGCGCCCATCCGTGCCGAGGGCGGCAGCGCATATCAGATGCTGCAGCAATTCACCGCTGAGGGCGGCAGCCTGACCGGCTATGCCGATACTGTTTATGCCGACCGGCTGGCACTGAGCGCACAGCAGACCGGCAAGGACCGTTGCGCTCTGTTGGCGCAGTGCGAGCGGCAGCTGCTGGAAAGTTGCACCGTGGTGCCCCTGATGGCGCAGCAGAAACGTCTGCTGCTGGCAAACGGCGTGCGCGACTTGGTATTCGACCCGTTCTTCCCGGTGCTGGACCTGACTTGGGCCAAAATGAGCTGACCGCAAATTTCGTGCGGAAAAGCCTTGACATTCCTGCCCTGCTTTGTTACAATAATGGAGCACTTGCAGGGTTAGCTCATCCGGTAGAGCGACTGCTTCCCAAGCAGTAGGCGGCGGGTTCGAGTCCCGTATCCTGCTCCAGAATATAGCGGTGAGGCGTTCAAAATTTGTTCGTTTCACCGCTTTTTGTTTGTGTCCATTTCAAAAAATGACGTAAAATTTTGTGTTTCCCGCTCATAATCTAGCAGATAATGGAACAAACAAAGGAACAAAAAACACTCCCGAGCTTTTTTAGAAAGCCCGGGAGTGTTTGCGTTTAATTGATTTTATATCGCGTTACTTTGCCACAAGTTCGGCGGCAAGGGCGTCCATCTGTGCCTCGGCAGCAGCGTTGGCGGCAGAGCGGATGGTGACCACGTTCTCACAGAGGGTGATGTTCTTCATGCTCTCCAGCTCGGCACGCATAAGCTTTGCAGCCATGGGTGCCCAAGTGCCGTTTTCCATCAGGCCGACGGTGCGGTTCTGGAAGCTCTTGGTCTTGAGGTGAGTCAGCAGATTCTCCATCGGCGGGAAGAGGAAGCCGTCGTAGGTGGCGCAGGCCAGCACGATCTTACCGCAGCGGAAGGCTTCGGTAACGGCATAGGAAACATCCGTGCGGGTCAGATCCATCTCCACCACCTTTGCGCCCTGTGCACGCAGCTTTTCAGCCATGGTGTGGGCAGCGGCACGGGTGTGGCCGTGGATGGAGGCACTGGCTACCAGAATCTTTTCCGGCTCCTCGGCCTTGTAGCTGGACCAGAGATCGTAGTAGTTCAGGTACTTGCTCAGATCACCGGTAAGCACCGGGCCGTGCAGCGGGCAGATCGTCTTGATGTCCAGTGCCGCAGCCTTTTTGAGCAATGCCTGCACCTGCGGGCCGTACTTGCCCACAATGTTCAGGTAGTAGCGGCGGGCTTCGCTGGCCCAGTCGGCGTTTTCGTCAAACTTTGCCACGGCACCAAAGCGGCCAAAGCCATCGGCGGAGAACAGCACCTTCTCGCTGCTCTCGTAGCTGACCATGACCTCCGGCCAGTGCACCATGGGGGCAAACACAAAGGTGAGGGTGTGGGCACCAAGGCTCAGGCTCTCGCCGTCCTTCACTACCACGCGGCGCTCCGGGGCAATGGCATCTGCGCCAAAGAACTGCTCCATATACTGGAAGGTCTTGGCGTTGCCTACCACCTGCATCTCCGGGTAGAGGGCTGCCAGCTTTGCCACGTTGGCACCGTGATCCGGCTCCATGTGGGAGACCACCAGATAGGCGGGCTTGCGGCCGCCCAGTGCCTCGGCAAGGTTTTCCAGCCAAGGCTCGGTGGCGCGGGCGTCCACCGTGTCCAGAATGGTGGTCTTTTCGTCCAGAATGACATAGGAATTATAGCTGACCCCGGTGGGCACCGGATACTGGCTCTCGAACAGGTCGATGGTAGTATCGTCCACGCCCACACCAAGGATGGCTTCGCTGATTTTTTTCATGCTCATACCGTTCAGACTCCTTTTGGGTTTATCTTGTGCCGTAAATTGGCAAATATTTCTGAGAACAATTCCTATTGTAGCACATCGTCAGAAATTTCGCAAGGGATAATGCGGAGAGCTTCTGCGCATCAAAGCTCTTCCCCGCTCTCCGGCAGACGTGCCGTTACCGGTCTGCCCGGCTCGGTGTCCAGTTCCAGCAGGGTGGCAGCGGTGTTCTCGTCCAGCGTCTGCACCGCACGCAGCTTACGGCTGATGGCGCGGCTGCGCACCCCGATGAGGTTGTCCAGTTCTTCGTCCGTCTGGCGCAGGCGCTGCTGCATCTTGGAAAGCCCCTGCCCAAACTTATCGAACTCGGTCTTGACTGCCCCCAGCAGCTGCCACACCTCGCCGGAGCGCTTCTGGATGGCAAGGGTCTTGAAGCCCATTTGCAGGCTGTTGAGCAGCGCCGCCATGGTGCTGGGGCCGGCCACGTTCACCTGATAATCCCGCTGCAAAACCTCCAGCAGCCCGGCGTTCACCACCTCGGCATACAGACCTTCAAAGGGCAGAAACAGGATGCCGAAGGCCGTGGTATATGGCGGCTCCACATATTTTTCCCGGATATCCTTTGCCTCGCTGCGCAGCACCAGCTCCAGCGCGTGGCGGGCGTTTTCCACTGCCTGTGCATCGCCGGAGGCCTGCGCATCCTGCAGGTGGGCATAGGTATCGCCGGGAAATTTGGAGTCGATGGGCAGCCAGACACTGTTGCCGTCCACACCGGGCATACGGATGGCGTACTCCACCCGCTGGGTGCTACCGGGGATGGTGGCCACGTTGGTGTCGTACTGCTCCGGCGCAAGGATATCTTCCAGAATCGCGCCCAGCTGGATCTCGCCCAGAATGCCGCGGGTCTTAACGCCGGAAAGCACCTGCTTCAGCCCGCCCACATCGGCGGCAAGGCTCTGCATCTCGCCCAAGCCCTTGTACACTTGCTCCAGCTGGTCGTTGACCGCCTTAAAGCTTTCGGTCACCCGCTTTTGCAGCGCGTCCTGTAATTGCTCGTCCACGGTGTGGCGTATCTCATCCAGTTTCTGGGCATTCTGTGCCTGCATGGCGGCAAGGCCGTCTGCCAGCGCTTTGCGCATTTCCTCCAGCTTGCGGGCATTAGAGACTTCCAGTCCCTGCAGCCGTTGCTCCATGGTCTGCTGCTGGGTGTTCTGTCCTGCCGTCAGGGTGCTGCTCATGCCCTGCACTGCGGTTTGCAGGGTATCGCTGATATGCGCCATCGCGGCCAGATTCTGCTGTGCCTGCTGCGCCTGCTTTTCTTCCAGCACCCGCGCCTGCGCTTCCAGCTGCTGGTGCAGCCACTCCTTCAGGGCTTCGTCATCCTGCCGGGCGGCGGGCTTGCCGGTGCGGTACAGCAAAAGCGCCTGCAGCAGGCAGATGGCCACCAGCAGAAGCGTGTACAGTCCTGCCAAAAATTCCATAGACATTCTCCTTTTAACTCAAAAATCCGGGTCTTGCGGTAATGGCAGACCCGGATGTGCTTATACTTCCTGATGCTTTACGATCTCCTGTGTGGTCTCCACCTGCTGGCCGTACAGACCCACACCGTCTACCTCCATCTCGCCTACCTGATTATCACAGGGGTCGGCGCGGAAGGAGCACATAGGCGGGTCGAAGGGGGCGCAGATGTCGCTGTTGGCCACCATGCGGTCGGTGTCCAGATTGCCGAAGTAGTGCAGGCGCATCTTCTCGTTGCCCGCACGCGCCATGGAGGCACCGGCAGAGCAATCGGCATACATCCAGCCCTTGGGGGCAATATAGAACATTGCCCAGTCGTGGCAGCCGGCTGTCTCCGGCCGTGCCACCATGCCGCTCTGCCACTTTGCCGGGATGCCTGCAATGCGGCAAAGGGTGATGAAGGTGGCGGCCATCACGCCGCAATCGCCCCGGCGGCTGCGGGCACAGTTATCGGTGATGTTCTCGTGTACAAAATACATAGGCTGGAAGTGGTAGTGCACATTCAGGGTGACAAAATCATAAATGCGCTTTGCCTTCTGCACCGGGTCGGTGATACCCTCAGTCAGCTGCGCAGCCAGTGCCTTCATATAGGGGGTAAAGGCGATGTGGGGCAGCTGCTCGGCGGTGTCAAAATCCGGCTGCACCGGGTCGGCCTGCATTTCCAACGGGGCAGCGTAGTGCGCAGTGCTGCGGTAGCTGTACTGTGCCCCAAAGCGGCAGTTCTCAGCAAGGTCTGCCTCCCAGTACGCGGTGCGCTGGGGTGCGGTTTCCGGCGCAATATAAGTGGGCTGGGCGGTAAAGCTGTCCAGCGTGATATTGCTCTGTGCCGGGCAGGCAGCAGGCAGCGGCAGCCACACCTTGACGTGCACGGTGTTTCTGCCCTTGGCCTTTGCAGCAGCAAGGGCGCGGGCAAAGGTCTCGTCGGTCATGCCGATGCTGGTGCGCAGGGTGATGTCTGCACTGGCTGCGCCGGTGCGCACCATTTGGTCGTGCTGGGGTTCAAAACGATCCCAGCTGCGCTCCAGGACGGGCGGGTCCAGCTGACGGGCGGCAAGGTCGGGATGGGTAGCCACCAGCGTTTCGGCGGCGCGGTAGATATAGCGCTTCTGCCCTTCCACAAAGCGCCAGTCCATCTGCCCGGCAGCGTCCAGTGCGGCGAACTCCTCGGCGGTAAAGTTCCGCAGGGTGGCCTGCAGCTTGTTCAGCAGCTGGTCGGCGGTGAGAGTGTAGTCCCGCGGCAGACGGCGCAAAATTTCCCGGTGTGCCAATAGACCCTGCCGCCACGCATCCACGCCGTGGGGGGTGGGGTTTACCGGCAGCGCACCCTGCGGGTGTAGGGGCTGGTTCTGGCTGGCAGTCCAGTCCTCGGCCAGACAGGCATCGATGCGCGCAATGGCGTCGTCGTAGTAACCGGCCTCTTTCAGGCGGCGGATATCGTCCGGCAGCTCCATGTTCAGGTATGCAAAACAAGTATTCTGATCCATCATGTTCTACTCCTTTTTTATTTATGGTCAGGCAGCGGTCTGCTGCTCCCAAAAAGCCACGGCATCTGTCAGCCAGCCCTCGGCATCGGTGGTATAGCCCACCCCGATACTATGCGGCGCAGACTCAAACACCTTCATAATATAAGGTACCTTGTGGGCTTCCAGCGCCGCTTGCAGCGCCGGGCCCTGCACCTGATTGATCATCCAAGGCAGCACCTTGTCGTCCTTCCCGTACCAGAAAAATACCGGCGGATAATCGTCCGTGACAAGATCTGCCACACTGGAGCAGTAATAGTGCCACCCATAGTTGCCGGTATCCATAAGCGCCTGATACGCGATCTTTACCTCTGAAAAGTTCACTACCGGATAAGCCAACAGCAGTGCACCGGGTTTTGCAGCGCCGTAATGGCCGTAGCCGCGCTCCTTATTTGCGAACACGCCCACAAGCTGGCCGCCAGAGGAGTAGCCCACCAGCGCATAGCCCTGTGTATGGATGGAAAGCTCCTTGTCAAGACTTGTCACCAGCTGCACCGCCCTTGCCAGGTCCTCCAGCGGGGCGTTATTGCCCAGATCCAAAAAGGTGCGGTAGCGCAACACGAACACGGCATAGCCCCGGTTATGCAGCTCGTAGGCCGTGGAGCCGCCCTCACCCATCTCCGAGGTTGCGGTCAAGGCGTTGCCGGGCACTACGATAGCGGTTTTGGCGTTGGGGGTCTCGGCCGGATAATAAAACAGCTGCACACAGCCCAGACTGGAATTGTGTTCGATCTCCTCAGGAGTGTAGACCTGATAGGTGACCTTGACGCCCTTATTATAGTTATCAATGATAAGGTTCAGCGCAGCAATGCCGGATTCCCGGTCGGTGTCGCCAAAATAATCGTGCAAGGTCTTGTTTTTCCAGCGTTCCACCATCAGCGGCGTCATCTCACGGCAATATGTATAATAGCCGCTTCCCTGGATCGCCGGGTTTGCGCGCAGCTGAGCCATTGTAGTTTCTGCCGTGACATGGGGTGCGCTCTCTGCGCCAAAGGCAGGCAGCGCCGCGCAAAGCATAAGCCAAACCATACACAGCAGTACCCGGACATTTTTTCTCATACATCCTCCATGGGAGACGGCGCACCCCCCGCGCCGCATTCTTGTTCCCTTATTGTATCACAAACAAGTAGGATGTCAAAGCAATTTCTGTGCAGTCCGCTTCTTGTACCGCGCGGCAAATTCTGCTATACTGAAATTTATCCGGGAGTGGAAAGAGAATGCGGGCAATTTTCGGCCCGCCGAGGATGAAAGTATGGATAAGATCATCATCCGGCCTATGACGCCGGAGGACTGGGGCGCGGTCTCCAGAATTTATGTTGAGGGCATTGCCACGGAATACGCCACCTTCCAGACCGAATGCCCGCCCTATACCGCGTGGGACGCTTCCCACACAAAGGAGTGCCGTCTGGTCATCCTTTCCGGCGGGGTGCTGGCAGGGTGGTGTGCTTTGCACCGGGTAGACCCCCGCTGGTGCTACCGGGGCGTGGCCGAGGTAAGCATCTATGTAGGCGAGCAGTTCCGGGGGCACGGACTGGGCTTTCAGCTGTTGAGCGCCCTGTGCGCCGCTGCCGAAAAAGCCGGCTACTGGACGCTGCAATCCACCGTTTTACAGGACAACACCGCCAGCCGCGCCCTGCACGCCAAGTGCGGCTTCCGGCTGGTGGGGCGCCGGGAGCGCATTGCGCGGGACTGCCGTGGCCACTGGCTGGACACCTATCTGATGGAGCGCCGCGCCGCCGCAGACGAACCGGAGGGGTTCAAAAAGCTGTAACCAGCCCCACCGGACGCAGAATTATTTTTATTTGCAGAGCGGAAAAATCCGCAGATTTTCCCGCTCTGCTTTTTTCACGACGTATAAGGCAGAAGGAGCCGCTGCAACCAAAAAGTGCAGCGGCTCCTGTTATTTGTGATGATTCAGTTTTACCACTCGTCGTATTCGCCGTTGGCGTTTTTGGCGGCAGCCACGCGGCTGTGCTTGAACATACTTTCCACCACAGCGCAGTACTTATCGGCAAGGCAGACGATGATGGCCTCGCGGCAGCTGGGCACATGACGGAAGGTCAGCGGCCACATATGGCTGGAAATGATGCTCTGTTCCTTTTTGGTGATATGGAACACCTTTTCTGCGTTGACGCAGGCGCAGCCCGGGTGGGAGAAGCCGTGCATCTCGAACAGGCGGCGGATGCCATGGAAGGTACCTTTTTTATGCCAGTCGTACAGATAAAAATCGTGCAGGAAAGCACCGACAGCCAGCGAAGTCTCGTCTGCACCCAAATGCAGCCGATGGTTCAGCCAACAGCTGACCAGCACCACATTCTTGCAGTGCTGATAGGTGGTAACGTCCCCGTGCTGGATGAACTCCCGCATCTGCTGCACCTTGGGGTTTTGATCGTATTTTTCCAAAATGGCATAAAGCCGTTCGCGTTCCGTAACAGAAAGCTGCATGAGCAAAATTTCCTTTCAACTCAAAACATGATTCAAGAGCGGAGCTGCACCGGGTTGGAATTGCCGAAGTTTTCGGCCTCGGAAGGATTTGCCCGCTTGAGGGTCAGGTCTACCAGATACTGCTTGCCATCGCCCAGCTCTTCCAGCTGGGCAAGCTTTGCATTGGCAGAAGCCTCGTCCGGGTACCACTGGATCAGGAAGAAGTTTTCCGCTTCCACCCCGTAGTACAGCCAGAAGCCGTCCGCGCGCAGCAGATCGTCCAGATGATCCACCTCTTCGCCGTCCGGCAGGCCAAGACCTTCCTCTGCGTAGAGGTTTTCCGGCTCTACCTGAAGCATCTCAATGACCTGAATGGAGCTTTGCAGGTACTCGTCCTGCGAGGTGCTCTTATCGGAGCGCTCCCAGCCGGTGAGAAATGCCTGCATAAGCAGATCGCGCACCTTGATGCGCGGCAGTGTGGGATCCATAACCATTTTTGTTTCCTTCTTTCGTGGTTTTATCCCCGTTGGACAGTATACGGCATACGCCTGTGCAAGTCAACGGTTTATTTGTGAATTTTTTGTAGGTACGGCCAAAATTTACAAACGCTTTTCCTGTTTCAGTCGGTTATCTCAGGCGTAGAAGGAAAAGGTATCATTCAGCCACTCCACCGCAAGCTTGACCCAGCGGTTGCGGTGGGCGCTGTCGGCGTCCACCTCCGGGGTGGAGATACTGGTGCCGTGGCGTCCCTTTTCAAACAGGTGCGCTTCGCATGGCACGCCTGCCTTGTGCAGAGCGTTCAGCAGCAGCAAGGTGTTTTCCACCGGGACAGTTTCGTCCTCCATGGTATGCCAGACGAACACCGGCGGTGTGGCCGGGGTGATCTTATCCTCCAGCGTAAAGCGCTGGTGGGCAGCAATGTCCTGCGTGCCTGTCAGCTGCACAAAGCTGCCCCGGTGGGCGTATTCCCCGGCGGTGACCACCGGGTAGGCCAGCAGCAGGGCGTTGGGGCGTGGCTGGTCTTCCATGCCGGGGATGTCCCACACTGCACCGGAAAGCGCCAGATGCCCGCCCGCCGAAAAGCCGCACAAAGCGATCTGATCCGGCAAAATATTCCACTGTTCTGCGTACTGCCGCACAAGGCCGATGGCCTGTGCCAGTTGCCGCATGGGCAGCGCATCCCGAGCGCTGTCCCCTACTGCGTAGTGCAGTACCGCCGTGTGGTACCCCGCCGCCGCAAATTGCAGCGCTACGGGGTCACCCTCCCGGGGGCTGACGTGGTTATAGCCGCCGCCGGGCACCACCAGCACCAGCGGACGCTGCCGGAAGTGCGGCATGGCCTCCACGCTCTCCCGCAGGTAGAGCGTCAGCGTACCGCCGCCGGTCAATTCCAGTTGCTCAAGCTGCATTCAGGCATCCTCCCTGTAAAATCCATACCGCCCCTCCGGATGCGCCGCAATAAATTCTGCGCACAGGTCGGCGCAAATGCGGCACAGCTCCGGGCAGGGGCGCTTTTTATAATAGTCTGCAGTGCGTTCCTCTGCCGCCGTGCCCCCAGTAGGAGCAGCGCCCGCCTTTGCCAGCAGTTCCCGGCAAATAATGCTACCGCCGCCGTTGCGGGTGCGGTACTGCTCTGCCGCCTGTTGCACCAGTGCGTACATCCGGGATTTATCCTTGGGGTCTGTGGGGTCGGCATAGACCATGCTCAGCACGGTCACCACGCCGCAGAACGCCCCGCACACCTCCCGCATCCGGCCAATGCCTGCGCCAAAGCCTGCGGAAAGGCGCAGCGCTGTTTCTTCGGTCAGGCCAAGCTGGGGTGCAAACGCCGCCACCACGCTCTGGCTGCAATTATAGCCCTTTAAAAACCATGCGTAGGCGGCATCGCCCTGTTTTGACATTTTCTCACATCCTTCCGGCATACTCGTTCCATTATAGCACAGTCCGCGCAAAAGTGGGAAAGACTTTGCAAGAAAATTTTGTTTTCCATATAAGAAACGAATCCGGCGCACCGTTTCGTGCACCGGGGCAGCAAATCTTTTACTTTTTTAACTTTTTATGAAAAGTCTTGATTTTCCCTGCAAGTCGTTGTATATTAGCACTCGGAAGTTATGAGTGCTAAGCATTCTGGCGGTTTGCCGAATACGGCGCACCAAATATGTGATAAAAGAGGTTTTGTATTATGGCCAAGAAAGAATTTCAGGCAGAGAGCAAAAAGCTGATGGACATGATGATCAACTCCATCTATACCAATAAGGAAATTTTCCTGCGGGAGCTGATTTCCAACGCTTCGGACGCCATTGATAAGCTGTACTATAAGAGCCTGACCGATACCTCCGTGGGCATGAACAAGGGCGATTTCCGCATTCTCATCACCCGCGATAAGGAAAACCGCATCCTGACCGTGGAGGATAACGGCATTGGTATGACCAAGGAAGAGCTGGAGCAGAATCTGGGTACCATTGCCCACTCCGGTTCTCTGGATTTCAAGAAGGACAACAAGGACGAGAACATTGATATCATCGGTCAGTTCGGTGTGGGCTTCTACTCTGCCTTTATGGTAGCCGATAAGCTGACGGTTATCTCCAAGGCCTACGGCTCGGACGAGGCATGGCAGTGGGAGTCCTCCGGTGTGGACGGCTACGAGATGACCCCCGCCCAGAAGGATACCGTTGGCACCCAGATCATTCTGCACATCAAGCCGGACACTGACACCGAGCAGTATGACAACTTCCTAGATGAATACGGCATTGTGGCCATCGTGAAGAAGTACAGCGACTATGTGCGCTACCCCATCCAGATGGAGCGCGAAAAGAGCCGTCAGAAGCCGGAACCGGACCCCAAGCCCGAGGATTATAAGCCCGAGTGGGAGACCTACACCGAGCTGGAGACCCTGAACAGCATGATCCCCATCTGGAAGAAGCAGAAGAGCGAAGTGACCGATGAGGAGTACAACAGCTTCTACAAGGATAAGTTCGGTGATTACGCTGACCCCGCCCGGGTCATCGTGAGCCGCACCGAGGGTACCGCCAACTACAATGCCCTGCTGTTCGTGCCCAGCCACCGCCCCTACGACTTCTACACCAAGGACTACGAGAAGGGTCTGGCGCTGTACGCTTCCGGTGTGCTCATTATGGAAAAGTGCGCTGACCTGCTGCCGGATTACTTCAGCTTTGTAAAAGGCATTGTGGACAGTCAGGATCTGAGCCTGAATATCAGCCGTGAGATGCTGCAGAAGGACAGCCAGCTGAAGCTGATCCATAACGCACTGGAAAAGAAGATCAAGAACGAGCTGCACGCCATGCTGAACAACGACCGTGCGAAGTACGAGGAGTTCTGGAAGGAGTTCGGCCGTCAAATCAAGTTTGGTGCTTATTCTGACTACGGAATGCACGCCGAACTGCTGCGCGACCTGCTGCTGTTCTGGTCTGCCAAGGAGCAGAAGATGGTCACCCTGCAGGAGTACATCGACAAGATGCCCGCAGCGCAGAAGTACATCTACTTTGCCGCAGGCGACTCCACCGACCGTCTGGCAAAGCTGCCCTCCGCAGAGCTGGTGCTGGACAAGGGCTTTGACGTACTGCTACTGACCGAGGACGTGGACGAGTTCTGCCTGCAGATCCTGCACAGCTACCCCCGCAAGGATGCCGAGGGCAAGGACGGCACCGTGGAGTTCAAGAACGTGAACAGCGGTGATCTGGGTCTGGAGTCCGAGGAGGAGAAGAAAGCCGCCGAGGATGCCACTGCCGAGAACAAGGCACTGTTCGATGCCATGAAGGACGCGCTGAACGGCAAGGTGAAGGAGGTCAAGGTCTCCACCCGCCTGAAGGATCACCCCGTCTGCCTGAGCGCTGACGGCCCGCTGTCCATTGAGATGGAGAAGGTGCTGTCCAAGCAGCCCGGCAGCGAGGGCGTGAAGAGCGACAAGGTGCTGGAGCTGAACGTGAACCACCCCGTGTTTGCCGCCCTGAAGGCCGCACAGGAAGCCGGTGACACCGAGAAGCTGAACAAGTACAGCGCCCTGCTGTACGCACAGGCACAGCTGATTGAGGGTCTGCCCGTGGATGACCCCGCCGCTTATGCCGAGGCCGTTTGCAGCCTGATGAAGTAAACTTTTATGGAGAGGCCGTTGTGCATTTGCGCAGCGGCCTCTTTGCGGAAGAGATATTTTAATTTTGCGCTTGTCGCGGTCTGTGGACCGCTCCAGGCGCATTTTCACGAGAACATAAATACCCCCTTAACAAAAAGGCCGTGCTCCGCTATAATAGAGTGGAACGCGGTCTTATTTTTATCTTTCTGTGAAAGGAATCCTGTTTCATGGAGCCGAGAAAACATTATTTTGCAAAGATCCCCACCATTGCCATCTTTATCGTGATGGCGATGTCCGGGCCGTTGGGGGTGCTGCTGTTCATCCTGAAGGGCATCGACCAAAAGATGCAGAAGGAGGAGCAGGAGGCTGCCCGTGACCGGGGCGACTACCGCGCCGACCTTGGGCCGGAGCCCGACCGGAAGAGCGAGCCTGTCTACGGCCACGATATCCCAACGGCAGAGCAGAAAAGTGCAAAGCAGTGGCATAAAAATATTGCCGCCGTCTGCACCATTATGGGCGCTTTGTTTCTGTTTGCCGGTGTGATGGATGCAGTGGATATCATCGGTGCATGGCAGATTCTGCCCGACCCCGGGGAGCTGTTTTCCGATATCGTCATGGCCATTGGCGGCGGCGGTGCGCTGCTGACCGGTCTGCGGATGAACCGCACCCGCAAGCTGGAGCAGCTGCTGGATAAGGTTGTGGGCGAGCGCGATAATATCCCCCTGCCGGAACTGTTTGCCGCCGCCGGGGTGGACGCTGCCCGGGGACGTGCTGCGGTGAAAAGCGCCATCAAGCACGGATACTTCGGCGCAGATGCCTACATCGACAACCGCACCGACACGCTGGTGGTGCGGGGCGCGGCACCGCAGCCAAAAAAGCCCGCACCCGCTCCGGCACCTAAAGCTCAGCCCGCCGCAGAGGATGAGTACGCCGCCCTGCTGTGCCAGCTGCGGGAGGTAAACGATGCCATCCCAGACCCGGTGATGAGCCAGAAGATTTCCCGGCTGGAAGAAGTCAGCGGGCGTATCTTTGCGCTGGCGCAGAAGGACCCGGACAAAAAAGCACAGCTGCAAAAATTTATGAACTACTATCTGCCCACTGCGCTCAAGCTGCTGAACACCTACGCCAGCCTTTCCCGGCAGGCGGTGGAGGGCACGAACATTACCGAGGCCAAGCACAGCATCGAGCGCAGCATGGACCTGCTGGTGACCGCCTTTGAAAACCAGCTGGACAAGCTGTTCCAAGCCGATGCGCTGGACGTGAACGCCGACATTGCCGCACTGGAAGGAATGCTGAACCTCGACGGCCTGACCGGCAGCGAATTTACCCGCTGAACCACACTCCCGCACCCGATGGCTGCATCGGTGCGGGGGTATTTTTTTGTGCAAAGTGCAATTTTCCATCCCGTCTTTTTTGGGCGCTGCGCTCAAAATTCCGGGATTTGTGTGCATTTATGCCAAGCATTTCGATTCGCCCGAAAAACTTTTATTTTATTTGTTCGACAGCAGTCGATTGAGCTGCACAGGCGCTTTTTGCAACTTTTCATCGAGATGCAACAATAACACATGGTTTTTTGCGTTGCGTTTGACTATTATAGAAGCAGCTACGGCAGCTGCGAACGGCTGCATCGACTTTTCCGATCATAATAGTAGGAGGAAATTTCCATGATGAAGTCCATTTCCACCTGGAAGCAGGAGCTGACCAAGGGCGCACACGCTGCGCGTCTGGCTGCGCTGTACTGCTGCACCCCCGACGAGACCCCTACACAGGCAGCCCGCTATGCGGCTGTTCTGGACGGGTTAGAGACCACCTTTGGCGCACACACCGAGGCCGGTCTGTATAGTGCCCCCGGCCGCACCGAGATTGGCGGCAACCACACCGACCACCAGCATGGCCGTGTGCTGGCAGGCAGCGTGAACATTGACATGATCGCTGCTGCCGCCCCCAACAGCCTGAACCAGCTGCGCGTGCAGAGCGAGGGCTACGACCTGTGCGTCATCGACCTTGACGACCTGACCGCCCGCAAGGAGGAGGAGAACACCACTGCTTCCCTGCTGCGCGGCGAGTGCGAGGCTTTCCGTCAGCGTGGCGCAAAGCTGTCCGGTCTGGACGTGTACATTTCCTCCAATGTGCCCAAGGGCAGCGGCGTTTCTTCCTCTGCCGCCTTTGAGGTGCTGGTCGGCGTGATTCTGAACGACTGCTTCATGGCCGAAAAGGTCTCCCCCATTGCCATTGCACAGATCGGCCAGTGGGCTGAAAATGTGTACTTTGGCAAGCCCTGTGGTCTGATGGATCAGATGGCCTCCAGCGTGGGCAACATTATCACCATCGACTTTGCCGACAAGGCAAACCCCGACGTGGAGCCGGTGCAGGTGGACTTTTCCAAGGCCGGTCTGGCGCTGTGCATTCTGGACTCCGGCGCAGACCATGCCGACCTGACCGATGAGTACGCCGCCATCCCCAACGAGTGCCGCGCTGTGGCCGCTGTGTGCGGCGGCGAGGTGCTGCGGGACGTGCCCTTTGAGACCTTCCTTGCAAATATTCCGGCCTGCCGCAAGCAGTGCGGCGACCGCGCTGTGCTGCGCGCCTTCCACTTCTACGCCGATAATGACCGCGTGCCCCAGCAGGTGGCTGCCCTGCGCGAGGGCGATTTTGATGCCTTTTTGCAGATGGTGACTGCCTCCGGCGACAGCAGCTGGGAGTATTTGCAGAACGTCATCCCTGCCGGTTACAAGGAGCATCAGGAGGTGGCTGTGACCATCGCCGCTGCCAAGCATTATCTGGGCGGCAAGGGCGCTGTGCGCGTGCACGGCGGCGGTTTTGCCGGTACGGTGCAGGCCTTTGTGCCGGTGGAGATGCTGGCAGACTTTAAGGCAAACATGGAAAAGATCCTCGGCGCAGGCCGCTGCCATGTGCTGAGCATTCGTCCTGAGGGAGGTGCTGTGCTGTGATCTCCACCGCCATCCAGCAGCTCGTGAACTACGGGCTGGACACCGGGCTCATCTTGCCCGATGACGAGATCTATATCCGCAACCAGCTGCTGATGACCATGCAGCTGGACGACTTTACCGCCCCGGAGGGCGAGGTGTGCTATACCGATCTGGAAAGCATCCTCAAGACCCTTGTGGACGATGCCGTTGCCCGCGGCGTGTGCGAGGATAACTCCACCGCACGCGATCTGTTCGACACCAAGCTGATGGGCGTGCTGACCCCGCGCCCCAGCATTGTGCGCGCAAACTTTGAGGAGCGGTACGAAAACGAGGGCCCGCAGGCCGCCACCGACTGGTTCTACAAGTTCAGTCAGGACACCGACTACATCCGCCGCTACCGTATCAAGCGCGACCTGAAGTGGGTCACCAAGACCGAGTACGGCGATCTGGATATCACCATCAACTTGTCCAAGCCGGAAAAAGACCCCAAGGCCATTGCCGCCGCAAAGCTTGCACCCCAGAGCGCTTACCCCAAGTGCCAGCTGTGTGCGGAGAACGAGGGCTACGCAGGCCGCATGAACCACCCCGCCCGCGAAAATCACCGCATCATCCCGCTGACCATCAACGACAGCGCGTGGAATTTGCAGTACAGTCCCTACGTTTACTACAACGAGCACTGCATCGTGTTCAATAACCAGCACACACCCATGAAGATCGAGCGGGCGACCTTCCGCAAGCTGCTGGATTTTGTGGGTCTGTTCCCCCACTATTTTGTGGGCAGCAACGCCGACCTGCCTATCGTGGGCGGCAGCATCCTGAGCCACGACCACTTCCAGGGCGGTCATTACGAGTTCGCCATGGCCAAAGCACCTATTGAAAAGCCTTGGGTGTTCCCCGGCTTTGAGGATGTGGAGACCGGCATCGTGCACTGGCCCATGAGCTGCATCCGTCTGACCTGTGCAGATGACACACGCCTTGTGGAGCTGGCCGATAAGCTGCTGGCTGCCTGGCGCGGCTACACCGATGAAAGCTGCTTTATCTTTGCCGAGACCGACGGCGAGCCCCACAACACCATTACCCCCATCGCCCGGATGCGGGACGGCAAGTATCAGCTGGACTTGGTGCTGCGCAACAACATCACCACTCCGGAGCATCCGCTGGGTGTGTACCATCCCCATGCTAAACTGCACCACATCAAAAAGGAGAACATCGGCCTGATCGAGGTGATGGGTCTGGCCGTGCTGCCCAGCCGCCTGAAGCAGGAGCTGTTCGACCTTGCTGATGTGCTGGTGGCGCACCTGCCCACCGCAGAGTACCCCGACGCCCTGCAAAAGCATGCCGAGTGGGCCGAGGAGATCCTTGCAAAGCACCCGGAGCTGAACGCAGATAACGTCCACACCATCCTGCAGGACGAGGTGGGCCATGTGTTCGCACAGGTGCTGGCCGATGCCGGTGTGTACAAGCTGGATGAAGCAGGTCGCGCCGGTTTTGTCCGCTTCCTTGAAAGCGTATAAGGAGTTCCATCCAAATGTTACTTCCACACCTGAAAATCACTCCTGACCGCTTATTTGACACATATACTTTTGACCAAAAAGCAAAAATCGTAAAAGGCTTTTTGTTTGATAAAAAAGGTCATTGTCAGTTAGACACTGAGGTTCTTGGCTTAGATGGCCAAAAAACGCGCGGTTGGAAATCAGGAAATGTTTTACGGCATCTAGGGCTGACAAGAGAATTCAAAAATATTTTTGATGGCTATTCTATCACGCAAGCAATTGATGCAATGAATTCCTCACCCGATGATTTTTCAGCTATTATAGCCCTACTGAAATCTTTCACATAAGCCAAATAGAGTTGCTACGTTCAAAAAACTGTGTAGCAACTCTATTTTATATTATAGGAGATTCAAATGAATTATACTTTGGAAGTATGCGTAGACAGCACCGCCAGCGCACTGGCGGCAAAACGCGGCGGCGCTGATCGGCTGGAGCTGTGCGCCGACCTGATCATCGGCGGCACCACTCCTTCCCCTGCCCTGCTGCGTCAGGTCAAGGCTGAGACCGGCCTGCCGGTGCGGGCACTGCTGCGGCCCCGCTTTGGCGATTTCTGCTACGACCGCTACGAGCTGGCACAGATGGCCGAATGCGCCGCCGAGCTGGTAGCCGCCGGTGCGGACGGCATCGTGACCGGCGTGCTGACCCCGGCGGGAGCGCTGGACACAGACGCTCTGCGCCCCATCTATGCCGCAGCCCGGCAGGCGGCAGAAAAAGCACACCGCACCGTGGACTGCACCCTGCACCGTGCCTTTGATGTCTGTTGTGACCCCTTTGCCGCACTGGAAGCCGCAAAGCAGCTGGGGCTTACCACCATCCTGACCAGCGGACAGGCCGCAAGCGCCCCGCAGGGCGCTGCCCTGCTGCGGCAGCTGGTGGAAGCTGCCGGGCAGGAGGTGGAGATTCTGGTCGGTGCAGGCGTATCAGCTGCCAACATCCCCGCCCTTGCCGCCCAGACTGGTGCCCGGGCGTTCCACCTTTCCGGCAAGCAGGTGCTGGACAGCCGCATGACCTTCCGGCGGGAAGGTGTGCCCATGGGGCTGCCGGGCTTTTCCGAGTTTGAGATTTGGCAGACCAGCGAAGCAAATATCCGCGCCGCCCGCACCGTACTGGATGCGCTGTAACTGCAAAAAACATCGTTCTTCCCGCAGTGCCTGTTTCCGCAGGAAACAGGCACTGCATCCTGCTGTTTTCCGTTACACCCCTCCCGTGAAAATGCAAAATCGGGCAGCCCGCAGGCTGCCCGATTTTGTTCTAATAAAGTTTTTCCCACTTCAGTGCAGGGCGGCAAACCGGGCTGCGCCGCGGGTGCACAGCCAGCGGTGCAGCAGCAAATCCAGCCCCAGCAGCACAGCCAGACAAACAGTCTGTGCGGCCAGCGGCGGCACAGCGTAGTCCAGTAAGGTCAGGGGCAAAAACAGCACCCCGCCCGCCAGCAGCCACCCGCCGAACATCGCCAGCATACTGGCGGCGCTCCGCTTGACCACGGCAGCTTCGCTGACCCAGTGGAGGTTGGGCAGGCACAATCCCAAGGCAAGGCCCATTTGCGCCGTCAGCCACACAAAGGCTGCCAGCACGGCAAGCACCAGCAGCCCCTGCCCTGCCGGAATGCGCAGCGCCGCCATGGCGCACCCGGCGCAAAACCACGCCCCCGGCAGCGTGAGCAGCAATTGCAGCTCCATCTTTACCCGCAGAACCTGCTGCGGGGCAACCGGCAGGCTTTGCAGCAGCCAGAGGGTGCCCCCCTCCAGCGACACCGACGGCGCTGTGATAAAGTTCATGGCGGCTATGGCGCACACCATCCCGCACACCAGCATAGGCAGGCTCTCCGGCGGGTAAGCTGCGGTAAAGGCGCGCAGAGCAGCAGCCTTCCACAGCACTGCCACGCCCAGCACCGGCAGCAGCAGGCTGCTCAGTGCACAGTTGAGCAGCCACATGGGGCAAGCGCCCAGATGCAGCAGTTCCCGCCGCAGCAATGCCCGACGCGGGGGCTGCTTTTTTTGCGTCTTTGCGCGGTATTCCGCTTTGGCTCTGCCCGGCTCAAGGGTCAAAAGCCGCAGATAGGGCTTTGCCAGCGCCTTACCGCACAGCGCCATACAGGCCGCAGCCAGCGCCAGCAATAGCAGCAGCGCCGGGACGTTGCCCACTGCCGCCAGACCCAGCAGATGCAGCGGTGCAGCAGCACGACCGGCGGTTGCGCCTGCCTGTACGGCATCCACTGCAAGGGCCTCCACCGCGTTGCCCACCCATTGGAATACCGCATAATAGACCGCCAGAAAGAGCAGCGTACCCACCACAGTGACAAGGCTTTTGTGCCGGGCGCGGCGGTTGAGCAGCGCCACCGCCCAGCCCAGCAGAACGGCCAGCACCATGGAAACTCCCGCCAGCGCCAGTGCTACCGGCAGCGCCGCCAGCAGGGCACCGCCGGGGCGGGGGGCCGCCAGCGCATAGCAGACCACAGAGGGCACCCACGCCAGCAGCAGATAAATAAGCCCGGTCAGGTACACCCCGCCGCAGCGCACCGCAAAAATAGCGCCCGGCGGGATGGGCAGCGCCAGCAGCTGCTGGTTATCCCGGCAGCGGAACAAATGCCCGTAGCTGGTAAAGGCACTGGCCAGCACACTGACCGTCAGCGCCGAAAGCTCCATTAGCACAAAATAGAGCCAGTCCAGCCCCTGCGGCACCAGCGTCACTGCCAGCGGCAGCGCCATAGAGCCAAAGTTGAGCATGACCAGCAGCATCAGCGCCGCAAACAGCAATGCATACCCGAATGCTCCTGCCCGGGAGCGCCGCTTGCCGGTTTTGCTGCTGCGCACAAAGGCCGCACCCAGTTCCAGTAGCTGTTTTTTGAGCAATGCACGGATCATAGCGCTTCCCCCGTATCCTCCAGTTCCAGAAAGACCTCCTCCAGCGTATCGTCGCCGCGCACCTCTTCCATAGCACCCTCGCGCACCAGCTGACCTTTACGCAGAATAGCTACCCGGTCGCAGAGCTTTTCGGCCACCTCCAGCACATGGGTGGAGAAAAAGATCGCCCCGCCCTGCGCGCAGAAGGCCTTCATCTGGGTCTTGAGTTGATGGGAAGCCAGCGGGTCCAGCCCGACAAAGGGCTCGTCCATTAAAATCAGCTTCGGCTCGTGCAGCAGCGCCGCAATAATGGCAAGCTTCTGCTTCATGCCGTGGGAGTATGCCCCGATGGACTGCGCCAAATCCTGCGTCAGGCCAAAAGCATCGCCGTACTGCCGGATGCGCTGCGCCCGCTGTGCGGCGCTTACGCCAAAGATATCTGCGATAAAATCAAGGTACTGGATGCCGGTCATATAATCGTAAAGCTGCGGGTCATCCGGCAGATAGGCCAGACGGCGCTTGCATTCCAGCGGGTCCTCCCGCACGGAAATGCCGTCCACATAAATTTCTCCGGCATCAAATTGCTGGATACCGCAGCAGCATTTTAAGGTAGTGGTCTTGCCCGCGCCGTTGTGCCCGATAAAGGCACACAGCTCCCCCGGGCGGATGTGCAGGCAAAGGTCCTGCACGGCGGGCTTGCCGCCGTAGGTTTTGGTCAGATGCTCGATCTTTAACATGGGCTGCCTCCTTGCTTTCAGTTTCGAGCCAAGTATACACCTTCCGGCAGGGGGAAGGTCAAGCATTTCTCCGTTTTTTCTTGCGTTTTGTATAGGGCTGTGCTATACTTTTTGACGAACTGAACAGAAAACAGCAGGTGCGTTCCGTCACTTTGCCCCACCGGGCGGCGGCAGGAACGTTAAAAGGGAAGCGGGTGTCAATCCCGCACGATCTCGTCACTGTGATAAGGGAGTCCACTGTCAGGGTGCTTTTGCACCGGTCACTGAGCCATCCGGCTTGGGAAGGCGGCAGCGGGCGTTGAGCTTTCAGTCAGGAAACCTGCCCGCTGTTGGTACCGGGGCTTTGCCGCCCCAGATCACGAGGAATTGGTTGTACCAAAAAGCCTGTAAGATACGGGGTCTTTTTGCTTTGCCATTTCGCAAGCAGAAGACCCCGTTTTTTGCCGATTCTCTTTCCTGTACCCTTCTGTTCGGTGCCGTATTTTACCCACATCAGGAAAGGAAAACAAGATGAAAAAACGCAACATCCGCAAAACGGCGGCCGCTCTGACCGCTCTGGCTCTGTGCGCCGGTGTACTGACCGGCTGCGGCGGGGCCGCCTCCGGCACTGCTTCCTCTGTTGCTGCCAGTTCTGCCGCCAGCAGCGAGGCTTCCGACGCAGACGCTGACGCACTGGCCGCACAGAACGTGGCAGACCTGATCGACGCCATCTATGTGCAGCAGCGCACCGATGACACCGATGCACAGTGCGAGGCCGCAAAGGCCGCTTGGGACGCTTTGACCGATGCCCAGAAGGAGTTGGTGGAAGGCGAGAACGCCGACCCCGACTACTTTGGCCGCGACACCGGCGATGCCTCCAAGGACGATGCCCGCAACGCTGATGAGATCGGTGAGAACGAGCTGCTGGTGGTGTCCTTCGGCACCTCCTTCAACGACAGCCGCGCTGCCGATATCAAGGGCATTGAGGACGCCTTGCAGGCCGCTTACCCCGACTGGAGCGTGCGCCGCGCCTTTACCGCACAGATCATCATCAACCATGTGCAGG